>PDWI01002773.1_pt1 | contig 25844 bp, 32 predicted proteins | sample 1430891 | NCBI WGS metagenome assembly PDWI01 (sample SAMN01162508, study PRJNA174530) | Oral metagenome, whole genome shotgun sequencing project. | biome: Marine environment; feature: Marine mammal; material: Swab sample of the gingival sulcus; isolation source: swab sample of gingival sulcus...
TGATCAGCCCCCACCCACATGCGCCCGCTCGAGGCCGCGCGAATAGGCAAAATACAATCCCTGGAATGATAAATTCCCCGGCTCAAAATCGCATACTCCGAAGCCTGGCACCGATCCAGAGAAACAACAAACTGCTCATGCTTTCCCTGCACCCCACCAAACTCCAGACGCCCAACAAACACATTAGACAAGCTCACAGTGACAGTCTGTTCCCCAATAGTCGAAAACTCCGTCTCAATCCGGCCGCTGTATGCTCCCGAATCATCCCCAGAAACACCATCCACCACCACACGCTTACAGGCACTGCCCAACGCAATCGTTGATCGGGTGCGCTCCCGCACCCCATAAGACAAATCACGCACAGACACATAATCAATATTTTGCATCGTGCTAGAAGGCCCAATCAGCAAATCATCAGCCACCGGATCCTCAAAATAGCAATCATGCACCAGCACATTCTGAATAGAGCCTCCGCCATCAGCCAGAATACGCAACGTCGCACACTGCTCCAGGCTGTAAGGGTCACCGCCCACAATAGGATTCTTGGCGGCATTGCCATCAAAGCGAATGCCGCCAATATCGATCTTCGCCACATTCACCCCATAGGCGCGGAAATAAAGCAAATTATCAGCCGACGTCGTCGCCGTCCCATCCTTCCTTTTAATCGTGCCGCCGCCGCGCACAACCAGGCTGGCTCCCTCCGCCATAAATATCGTAGCGCCACTATCCATAAGATAAGTTCTCGCCGGATTCAAAAATAGCTCCGCCGCGCCGCTCTGCGCCGCCTGAATAGCCGCCCTCAACGCCGCATCCTGATCCGCATTCGCCTCAGACGCCCCAAACATCTCCGGCGTAATAACCGCGCGATGCACAAAAAGCACCGCCTCAGCCTGGTCGTGATCATGGGCAAAACTCCCGCCCACCGGCATCAAGTTTCCGCCACCATCCACAGAGCACAGCTCCGCCTCCACAGAACCAACACCCACCACAGCCAGCACCTTCCCCTCTCGCAGCAGCTCATCAGGCAACGTGCGCAATGCCGCCGTCGCGTCACCGGCCGCAATCCCCGCACCCAGACGTGCCAGGCCAGGCATCGCCTCCATATCCGCAATAGCCGCCGCTGTTGCCGCCTCCGCCTTCGCCTGCGCTCCAGCTCCTGTCTCCAAATCCGAAAAATCCACCCCGCTGCCCGCGAGCTGGCTCAGCACCGCCGCATCCGCCACGCTGATCTGCGTCAGCGGCTCATTCTGCGTCGCATTCAGCGACGGATTCTCCTCAATCACCAAACTTCCATATAGTGTATAAATCACCTCGGCCGCATTCGCCGCCTTCAGCGTAATCAAAAAAGTGCCCGCCGTTCCACTGTCAGCCGCCGTCAACGACCACGCACACGTGCGGCTGGCTCCATCCACCACTGAAAAATCCCCGCTAATCCCCGTCACCGCCTCAGAATCCGCATTTTTCATAGATTCTCCGGAGATCACAAAGCCAGTCAGATCATCCGGTGCCACCCCCTCCGGCACCGGCCACCTGAACGTAATCGTCGGTTGGCTGCCCTGCTTATGCTTGCCAAAATCAATATTCATAATCCTGCTCCGCTTTCTTTATAAATCGACGACATCCCATGATCACATCCCCGGCGAAGCGCCTGGCGTATGCAGCCGATCAAAGTTCCCATCCGTGATCATGCGCCGATACGCATCCAAATCAGCCAAAAGCTGCGCCTCCGTCAGCTGCTCAAGCTCCGGCTTAGGGCCACTCTGTCCCTGCCACATACTGAATTGCTGAATGATCTCATGATTGCGTTGCTGCAAAAAATCCCCAGAAATTGCCGGCACAGCCGGCAAAGTAACATCATCAAGCACCCCCGGATTTGCATCCCAGGTGATCCGCCCGCCCCCCTTAAGAAAAATCCCCCCACGAGACATTCCGCGCCACTCCATCGTGGGCTCATTATCAAAAATCTGAAATCGAAACTGCAAATCAGCCCCGATATACCAGCGATAAGGAGTGCTCGCATTGCCTCCCCTCGCCAGCGCGTCGATCAAATCACCACAGCGCGTCGGCGCTCGCTGCTCCCGCTCCACCTCAAGCGGATTCGAATCAACTCCCCCAAATATCAAGAAATCAAAATTAGGAGCCAGGTCATTGCTCCAGATCGCCTGAATAAATGAATCCACGCGAATCAGGCCAGTAGGCGTCGTCTGCGTGCAAAAAATATTATTCAGCAGCCGCCCCATCCCCAAAACCGTGATCTCCAGCCCATCCTTGCTGCTGGTATTAAAATCAGTAGATTGCGCCCAGGCATCATAAGCCACCATCAACGCCGCATTAGCCTCATCCACAGCCTGAGCATCGCCAATATTATCCTTATAGATAATCAATTCCTTGCGCAGATAGCGACTGATACTGTCATCATTGATCTGCCACGGCGTCTCCACCTGAACAGACGAATTAACCCTTGTGTATACACACTTTACCGCATTATACACATTGCTCATCGACCGCTGCTGCCGCTTGCCATCCTTAATCCGCACCATTTCCCAGATCACACCGCGCCAGGTGATCGCGCCACCAAAATACTCCACCACCTGGCCCATCAACCAGGAATTGAACCACTCATCCAGCAACCCTCCCTGGATGTCAGCCTCAGCCAGAAAAAATGTCAGATCCCAATGCCCCCCCCAATACCGCTTGCGATGCTTCAAGCGCGTATAATCGTCGGGGCTCAGCATTGTATGCAGCTCAATCGAAGTTCCCGGCAAATCGCCGATCAAAATATTCGGATCACTCATATCGAAAAGCTTCCCAAGCTGGCACAATATTCCGCCGAAGACTGACCACATTGTCGCCCGCTATCTGCCCAGCCGACTCGCTTTCCGCTGCCACCACCATATCAATTCGATTACTCATCCCTCGTGAGGGGATAGGTGCCCTCCAATTATTCTGATCCGCCACAGTCGCCCACTTCGTAATCGTCGAGCTGCCCACATAAGGCCCCGAGAAAGCCTCTATTTTAAAATCCTCATGCGTGATCAAGAACAAAGTTTCAGATGAATAAACCCTCGCTCCCTGAATATGAATATAGCTGTGATAGGGGATAAATGTAATCGTATCCAGCGTCAGCGTAGCCGTGCCCCCGAGCCGCTGCGCATCAATATAAATAGCCACATTTTGCAAAGGGGACACCCGGCTGGCCGTCGTCTGCTTCCGCCACCCGCCAGTGGGCATCATAATCACGCCCGCCGGCATAAAATGCCACAAGCCATCATTCTGCAAAAGCCGCGCCTCATTATAAGAAGCCTTGCCGCTGTAGACGCCAAGCCGCGCCATAATCGCCCCCGTCCCATTCACCTTATACCGGAGGAGCGGCATAAATACGCCCCGAGAATTATTATAACTAGTAGATCCTATCGCCGAATGAACATCAAACACACTAATCGAAAGCCGCCGTGCCATATGCTCATATAGATTAAAATCCACCTCGACCGTCCGTGTGCTGTAGCGCCCAGGCGACGTCCCAGTCAGAACCGCATCAAAACCAGCCGTCCCCAAATTCAACCGCCAAATATGGATAAAATTTCCCCCCGTATATGGCTGCAAGCCGATCCAATACTGCTCAGTCACGGCCGCCCCCGCCGAAAAAACAAACTCCTGAATCCTGGCCGGCTTCGTGTACAATCGAGGAGCCGTCAGCGTATACTTCCGGCCAATGGCGCTCCCCGTGGAAGACACGGAGGAGAGCTCTTCTGCAAAAAGCTCCTCCCTATGATTTTGCAGCGTAAGAGCCACTTGAATAAATAAATCATTGCTGTTGCTCTGAAAAGGATCAATTCCCGGCATCCGAGTTACAACCCTGGCCTCATAATCCACAATCAGCAGCCGCGTAATATTCTCGCCGTCAGCCCTCTCCCGCAAAAAAACCGACTCCGACTCCATGGCATCTTCACGCCAATAAACAGCCTGGCGCAATAAGCTTATAAGCTCATTAACCCGGTTGCGAGCCGACCCCCGGCTGTTCCCCGTCGCCCGAAGCGTGTATGTTCGCGTGATTAAATTATCCCCATAGCTAATCTCTCGCTCCAGATCTCGCGCCACCACCGATATATTAGAATTATCAGTCAGATCTATCCTCGTTGTCCTCTCATAATTTTCAATCTGTAATATCGTCGCCATCTTATATCCGATCCAATCGCTGCCGCCGCAGCTGCTCAGCCATCGCCATCGATAGCGCGGCGGCTTCCCGGGTGTTGTTATATTGGTTGATCGTCACCCCGCCATCTCCTATGCTAGCGCCAGCATTAGGCACAATTGTCCCCTCTCGCCGAGGCACAAATAGCTCTGGTCCCCGCTCCCCTACCACAAAAGCACCGCCAGCCCACACCGGGCCACCAATCGCCCGGTAGCCATCAGGCCGGAGCGCTCCTCGCCCGCTCCCCTCAGGCAGCGCTCCGCTGGTGCGGATCTCAACCTCCACCACCTTTTTATTGGGGATTCCATCGATGATCATATCCTTCAGCTTGCCAGCCTCTATCGAAGCCGCCAAAAACTCATCCCCCACCGTGCCCACATCCCCGGCCAAATCACCGAATTTTTCCCCGCCAGTATCCGCCAGGCCAATAATCTGCTCCTCCGTCAGCGCAGAATTCTCGCCAATCAACTCCACCGCCGAGGCAAGATTTGTGATCTCTGCCTGAGCCAGCACTCCATCTGCCAGATAAGTATCCAGCATACTATTTGTTGTCGTGGTGATCAGCTCCGTCTTTTCTGCAATCTCCTGCAGCTTGGCCGCCTCTTCAGGCGTGATCAATCCCAGCGCCTCCTGGAACTGAATCATGGCAGTTGCCCCAGCCAGGCCATCCTCTTCTATCGTCTCCGCCAGCCGCGCCTCCAAAATAGATACAGCCGTTTCTCGATAACTTTCCTGAATAGCCATATTGGCAGTCTCAATGCGCAGCGCGGAGTCCTCAGCGCTTTGCGCCTCAGCTCCATACGCCTCCGCAACCACCGTGCCCAAATTGCCAATCACCGACATCGAGCTGGCAAATGTCGCCCTGGCCGCCTCCATCGCTGCCTGCTCAGCCTCGAGCGCCGCAACATGATCAAAATGACGCACCGTCACATTCGCCAGCGACCAGCCAAAAGCATCAGCATCAGCATTCAAAATCCGCTGCTGATCATTGTAATCTTGGCGGGCTTGCATATAGCTCTCCACAAAAGCCTGCCCCTCAGCCATTATCTGATTTTGCCGCTCCTCCTCCGCAACCAAAGCCTGCACCTGCTCCCGGGTTTCCCGGAGCAGCTCTTGGCGGTGCTTCAGCCCTATAGCCGCATCCGCCACCAGCCCCTGCGCCTGGAATTCAGTAATAAGGCCGCGAGCCACCGCCTCATTTACATCATTCTGCGCTTCCCCCCAAACATCAATCAAATCGACCAACCCTCCGATGATCGGCTCGAAGCGCTCCGCCAGGAGGAGCTTCCCCTTATCCATCAGATTCTGCCAAGACACCTCCAGGCGCTGCATCTTGCCCGCCGCCGTCTCACTCGAGTCACCCAGCAGCGCCATCTTATCTTGCAGCGCCTCCAACACCGCCAAATCAAAGGCTTCCTCATACTCGTGCCCCATGGCCACGAATTTATCCACCTTTTCATTTACATCTTCTTGTGCCAGCTTAAGGCTGTCCAGCCGCGCCACACTATCATTAGCCAGCGTCATCCCCAAAACTTGCAGATCTAAATTAAGCGCCGAGACCGCCTGCGTCCACGCCACCGTCTCCTCTTGCGTCCCTGCAATGCCCAGATTGATCAGCTCCGACGCCCCCCGAATCAACTCAGCATTAGTCATCATCCCTTTAGTCGCTGGGATTAGCTCGCTGGTCAGCGATTCCGCCGTCGTGCCAATAGATCGTGCTAGATTTTCATACTCAAGGCGCTCAGCCTGCAGCTGAGTGCCCTCCTTCAGCGTGCTGTAAAATTGCGAAACAAACTCAGCCGCCATACCCAGCCCTTGCATCGTCAAATCCAGGCCAGATTTAAGCTCAGTCAAAGAACGATTCATACGCCGGCCGACATCGGCAGCCCCACCCAGGTCTCGTTTAAATGCCTGAATGGCGGGCTTTCCTTTCCAGTCGGTAGTGATCAAATAATTGAGCGTATTCATATTTAATTGGGCCAAATAACCCCATTCACTGCTTCATAATTGAGTGGCTCATGTGCCAGCCAATGAGCAACGCGCATTTCGTCGCCATCCACCTCCCACTTATCTGGGCTGCTAGCCACAAAAGCCATCCATATCCGATAGATCCACTCCATCATCTCCAATTCCAGGCAGCCTAAAGGATGAGCCATCTGCTGGCTGTAAGTTCCTTCGGGAAAATGCCGCGGCTGCCCATTCCTGAAATCCAGGCAATATTTGCACATTTGCCAGGGCCAGGGTGGCCGCTCTTTAGTCTCAAAAAATTTTTGAGCCTGGCGGCCTATTCTTTTGGGTTCGTGATCTCCGTGATGTAATCCTGGAAATTCTTACCCACCCACGACACAAACCGCACCATCTCCTTATCTGGGTCATTCCGCCAAGACTTGAAATCCGCCAGCGAAACACCAAACCCCCACTCGCCATGCTTCTCTATAAATTCCGCCCCAGCATAAGCAAATAAGCGATTGATCTCCTTCACGCCAGCCTCACTCACATCATTAACAGCCCGGCGCCATACCCGCCAATGCCGGCCGGTAAAGTCATCCGGCATTGGCAGCTCAATTTTTCCTGGCCATCGCTTCAATGAGGATTCAATCACATACGTTTCCTCGGTCATGGGATCGTCTCCACCTGAATATCACCCGCGGATTCAATCTCAAACTCAATCTTCGTATTCCCATTTTCCCCTGAAGAGTATTGCGGGGGCGAGCAGCTAAGCAGCTTCCCCCCATTGGTGAAAAAGCGCCGATCACCACTTGCCCCCGACTTCGACCAGCGAATATCCTTATTGCTCCCCAAAGCCGCATCATAAAGATTGACAGCTGGCCCGCCAGCCGCCTCATCATAGAGGATCGTCACTTTAATGCGGCTGTTTTCTTGAATACCAACGCTTAAATGGCGCTCACCATCAAGCGTCGGATCATCCGCCGTCGGCACTCCACCTCGAGTTGCCTCCACGGCCGTGGCCCATGATTCAATAGGCGCCCATGTGGTGCCCGAGCCATCCTCATCAATTTCCACGACAGCGTTGCTCATTTTCACCAAATTAGCATCTGTCAAAGTTCCTGTAATAGCCATAATATTGCTCCTTTTAGATCAGACGTTCACTTGCGCCTCTAAAACTTTTTCATAGCGCTGCGTCTCAAATTCAAATCCATCCGGCCCCTCATCAATGAAGAGCCGCGTATACGCACCAGTCGGCCCTGGCCCATCATCCACGCCGCCAACGGCCGTTTTCATTTTTACAATCATCTCGTAGCTGTCAGCCACCAAGCGGAGTTGGTAGCGTCGCGCCGTATACACAAAGTGTCCCCCTAGCGTGCGCTCGCCAATGCCATCAATTTCCTGATAAGCAATCGCCGGCAGCGCCGCATCATCCGGGATCCGCAAAGGATATAGGCGGGTGCCAATCAAGCCAGCCACATCAGCATTGCCAATAATCCGCGCAACCAGATCACTTTCCACACTCATCGCTTCTTTATCCCAGAAATCACCCGGCTCACCTTGAACTCAATATGCTTTCCCAATTGATCCTTAAGCATATCAGCCGCCGGCCGTAAAAATGGCTGCGCCGCATGGCGCGACGTGCCATACTCCTGAAACTTGCCATAAAACTCAAAACACACCCGGTAAGCGGCTCGGCCGGGGCGAGATTCCTTCTTATCCTCCACCACCCGGCCGCTGTCGCGCAGCTTCCCAGTCCGTACTGGAGCCCGGCGCCGCGCTTCAGCCAGCAGCATCTGCGCGACCTCCTCAGTCGTCGGCGGCAGCACCTCCGGCACCTGCCGCTCTATCTCCTTCAAATCACGAACAACCTGGGCGACCTGCGCCCCAAAATCCAAGCTCATCGCACCACCCGCGTAGCTCTCACTTCCAGCAGCCGCCGTCGGCCGTCCGGATCCAGCACCTGGCGAATATCCAAAATCTGCTCGCCATCAATAAGCCGCATCTGCTCATGAATCCCCGGCCGGTAGCGGATCACATACACATTGATATAAGCCGCCGTTTCCGTCGCGCTGCTCATAAACTCGCGCCCGCGCAGCGTTTTTCGCTCCGCCCACACCGTAACCACATGGTGCCATGTCACCATCGGCTCACCCAGCTCATTCTGCGTGTGAGTTTTTTCCTGAATGGTGATCCGGTGGCGGAATCGCCCAGCCTGGGCCATTAGAAATAGCCTCCACGATCAATACCTAGCAGCAGATCCGCCGCCATCGGCACCACGATAGCATTGTATCCCTGGGCAATGACAAGCGTTTCCCGATTCTCATAAAAATGAGCCGCCACCAGCTTCATAGCCTGCTGGTACCGTTCCGGCACCGCTGCAGCTTCCGTGCCATAGCCAGCAACAAAGCGCACCCGCACCCCATTGACCTTAATCAATGGAGCCGTCGGCCAAGACGAGCCCGTTTCCAAAATCACCTGACCCGGCTCACTCACAGCATCCACCAAATAATGGCTGCTGTCCAATGCCACCTCGCTGCCCCCCGCCGGCGTATAGAATATGCCGGTCACCGTTACCAACGGCGGCCGGGGCAGCTCGATCTCATCATCTGGCCACGCATTCAGATAAAAATCATATTCTGTGTTGATGAACGTGCGCCGGGAAACCGTCTCGCAATATTCCCGAGCCGCCTTCAGATAGCCGAAAATCAGCTCATCCTCATCTGCATGATCCACCCGCATATGCAGCTTGGCCTCAGCCAAAGTCACCGGCAAAATGGCCGGCTCCGTGACTATCCTCAGTTTCATTTTTTAGCAGAAGCCTTTTTCGCCAGATCCTTCTCAATGAGACGATCTGCGATACGCTGATCAGTTGCCCCCACCCAACCCTTCTTGCGAAAAGTCGAGCCGACCTTGCAGCCGCCCTTAGCCGTCACCTCAATCATTATCAAATTCATAAGCTGCTACTCCTTGGCGGCCGTCTCCTTGGGTTTCTTGATCGCCTTTCTCATCCGGGTTTTCACCGCTTCCGCATCACCCAGATTGAGCAGGTGAACGGCCGTTTCTTTATCAATATCAATAATGTCACCAGCCCTACATCGTTTCCCGGCCAGGCGACGATTTCGCAGCAATTTAATTTTCATTCCACTGCTCCAGAAGGCCGGGAGTAAAAAACTCCCGACCTCCAACTTCAACTAATTACAATCCGCATCCAACATCGCCGCAAACGACTCATCGTGACGGCAAGCCCAATCAACATCCTGAAGAGCCACAACTCGAATCGTGCCCGAGGTGCTGTGGGTATAGGGATCCACTAGAATATCCAGCCCTCCCCACATACCCAGGAATAAATCACCCCAATTCCCAAAGAACAGAGTCGAAAGATTTGTCCCAGAGCCTTTAGTTCGATCATCGCGCACCTGATTGGTCACATGCGGGGTATACCCATTCAGCATATTGTCATCACTCCAAATAAATTTGGCCGTGCTGCCAGCCTTCCCAGTTTGCTTCAGAGCACCGCGCACCTTAGCGCTCGTGATATAACTTAATCGGCCGATAGCAGCATTTGCCACCGCCACCGCCGTCTCCAGCCCCACAACATGCCCCCAGGTAGGAGCAGCGCCATCAGCCCCGCCGACCACACTGGTCGTATCAGCAAAAGTTTCCACGCCATCCGGCTGATTCGCATCCACCCCGCTGTTGCCATGCAGCCCAGCATAGTCAATGGCCAAAGCCAGCACCTCCGCCAGATCATCACGCACAAAGCGCTCCACATCAACACTGGATTGCTTCAGCAATCTTCGGCTGAAATCAGTAAAAGCACCCACAGTGTGCGGCGTCAAAGCCACCTGATCCGTGCCTTGCTCAGATTCCGTAGGTGCCCCACTTTCACTCAGCCAATAAGCCGTCGCCGAACCACTCTTGCGCGGGATAGAGACATCCCCGACCAGCCCTGTCAGCGGCACAGCCCCCGCACTCATCAGCACCATTTGATTGCGCAGCGAATCAATAAAGCTGCCCGCCAGCAAATCAGTAGCCACCAAGTTGCCACCAGCATCAGGCGTGCCCACAGTCAAATCGCGCCGCTCAACGGGTGCGTAAAAATACCCCCGCTTCTCATCATAGAGCCGCACAGATCGGCGATTTTCTACCCAATCCCAAGGCACAAAAAATCCTTCAGGCTCCATCCCCAGACGCTCGGCAGTCGCCTGGCTGGCTTCCTGCTCCAGCTCCGCTCCCCGCCAATTGTTGTTGGCCGCTGCTCGAATCGCTTTCAGGAGGCTGTAATTCCGCAGCTCTTCAGATCCCATCCCCAAGTTCGGATCCTGCGACCTTGTCTGCCGCCCCTCATCATCTGCTGCTCCCCCCTCGCCTGCCAACTGCGCCATCCTCGTCCGGCGCTCAATATCATTTTGCAGCTCCTCGATCTCCGCCATCAACTTGTCGTGATCCTGGGCTTCCTCTTTCGTCAAAGCTCGCTCTTCTTGATCGGCAATGTCCAGCAAATGCTGAGCCTTTTGGATGGTGGCGGCTCGTTTTCGTCTTAATTCCAAAATTTGAGTATTCATTTTCCCTGCTCCTTCAGTAAATTTAATCGTCGTCGCCGTATGTCCAGCCTTGCCCGGTCCTCCGAGCCGCCATCATCGGCATCATTTATCTGGCCCGCCCGAGCCAGCTCTTTCGCTTTATTCAGGCAACGCACATCGACCCGCGTCGCCTCATACGCCGGATACACCACCGGCGATATATCAAATATCTTTTTGCATCCCCCCTTCAGCAATCGCCGCACCACCTCCCCATCCTCACGCACATACCAATGCTCCCCAGTCGGCAGCGCCTGAAACGAAAAACTCATATGAGTGACGTCCCCTCGCTCAATGCTAATAATGGCATCCCGGCCGTAGCTTGTGTTCGGGGGCAACGTCCGCGTATACAGCCCCTGAGCATCATCACGCAAAAACAGCGTCCCCGCTTGGGTTCTCCCCAACGGGAGATCACTATTATGGTTCCACAAAGCCCGTATATCTCCGTCCAGCGCGTTTTCAAAAAAGCCTGTCTCAATAATTTCTATAAATCCCCCCATATTTGAGCTCTCGCGCCCATACACAGCCGCGTATCCCACAATCTCAGGCAGCCCGTCCGCCACCTGCCGAATTTCCACATCCTTCAAATCAAAAACCCTTACATCCCTATCATTCATATCATTCACCTCAGCTATCCAGCGACCACCATACAATCACATCCTGCATGGGCCGGCGGATGACCAATATTGCGCGTAATTTTCAAAGGCCGCTCCGCCCCCTCAGGCTGAAACTCCGTGCCCGCTTGCAAAAAATGCTCCTTGATTCCTATCGTGCGCCCTTCCAGCTTGCTGCAATAAGGGCAGCTATCTCCCATCGTCATCCAGCGCAAATACAAAATTTGCAAAGCCGCATAAGCCGCCACCGCAATAGCATTATTAGCCCGCGTAGCCTCTTCTCGTGCCCGGAGCCCAGGCTCGATCTCCCGCCAACGAGTCAGCTCATCCTCAATCGCCGGCAGCGGATCACCGCTGTTCTCCGCCAGCAGCCTTCTCAGTCGCTTCTCATGCCGATTCACATGGCGCGACGCCTGGCCTTCCAGATATGCAGCTAAAAATTGAGTAAGTGCTGGTGGCTCTTTCCCCAATTCACTGGCCACCGCCTGGCGCACCAAATCCGCGTAGCTCTCCAGCGCCGCTCTAAAATGTTTTTGCAAAAAAGCGTGATGCTTTTTGTAAAAATCGCTCAGCCAAACATCAAACTCTGCAGCAGAGCGCCTCTGGAAATATTTTCTGGCCGCATTGCCCACATCATTTGCTTCCATCCGCAGCATCCGGCCATAAGTATCCTCATAAATCGGCAAATAAGCCGTCATCAGCCGCTGCCGCTCCACCGCCGCTCCGTGGGCTCTTCTCTCGATTTTTTGCTGAAAATCTCGCTGCTCCTGACGCCGTTCCTCCTGATCTGGCTCACTGGGCGAGCTTTCCGCCGAGGTAGCGCCCAGCTGACCGACCATATTCGCCGGAATCATATTCAAAGGCACCAGATAAACATCCCCGCCTTCTACCTGATTCATATTCTCCATTGCCCGGATGTCATTGGCTGAAAGCCAGCCATTTTGCCGCCCGGTGGCGTAGGCCTGGTACCGGCTTTGAATGTCCGCCGTCACCACCGCCGAGCGCAGAAACTCAGCAAAATAACGCCCTCGCTCTGAGGGCAGCAGCAAATCTCGGAAAATCACCTGCTCCCAATTCACCAGCCACGGATTAAGCGAGTAAGTCAGGAATTCTTGCGACATCTGCTCAATATTAGAGAATGTCGCTCGATCCAGATCCGCCAACATATGCGGCGGAATTCTGAACATGCGGGCGATCTCAGATACCTGGAACTTTCTCGTTTCCAGAAACTGAGCCCGCTCTGGAGGTATGCCAATCTCATGAAATTTTAGCCCCTCCTCCAGAATAGCCGTCCGCTGCGCATTAGATAGCCCCTTGTGCCGCTTATTCCACCCTTTCCTCAGCCGCTTAAAAGCAGCATCGCTCAAAATTCCAGGATGCTCCAGCACTCCGCTGGGCGTAGCATTATTACTAAAAAATCTAGCGCCATACTCCTCAGCAGCCAGGCCAGTGGCAATCGGCTCCTTTCCCAACTCACTCGGCTTATAGCCCACAATGCCATCAAAGCTCAAGCCCCGCAGCTTCATGATATAAGGAGCCCGCAAAACAACCGGATCCTGCCGCGGCACCGCCACCTTATAGCAAAGCTCATACTTCCTATCCCGATATACCGTCACCAGATTGGGTGGCAGCGGCCACATCGCCTTAGGGTAACCATTACGCCCCCACTCAATCTCAGCATAAGCCGTCCCCCAGGTGACCAGGTGCCCTTGGAGCGTTTCCCGGCACTCATACGCCGTCATCTCTGGGTTGGCCAAGTCGTGGAGGATCTGATACAGAGGATGCTCAATCGCCCGGCGCTTGCCGCCGTCGGGCAGGCGCTCATACAATGGCAGCGGGATCATCGCCACCGACTCCGCCAAAATCCGCACTGCACCATAAACAGCCGCAAACTTCAGCGCCGTCTGGGGCGTGACCCGCACCCCGCTGGCGGCCGCCAACAAAGCCCCCGTGCTTCGCCACTCCTCAAAAGGCACCCTCGTCGTCGCAGAGCGGCGCTCAAACATCTTCTCTAAAATCATCAGCCGCGCCTCCAGGCAGCCAGCACACTCACAATCAGCAAGAGCGCCCCCACCAAGATCAAAGCCCAGGGCACACCAAACAACCAGCCCACCCCAACACCAACGAGCAGCAGCCCCAATATTCCTAGGATGTCCGTCCCGTAATTTTCAATCATCTAGCTGCGATCTTTGCCAAAAATCTGATAAATCAGATTTGAGCCACCACCCACAACCAGCGCCGTCACCACCATCGCCGCCAACTCATGCGGGATGTAATCAGCAAATAAATTGATCCCCGAGACCAGGCTCAAAACAAAGCCAGTCCCGAAAGACACATACACGAGCCACCATAAATCCAAATCCGGGAACCTTTGCCGGATCGGATCAGCCAAGTAATTCACAATTCCATAATTGGCAGTCGCCAAGAATAAAGCTGCAGCTATCTGTTCCATCTCAATTTCCTTCAATGCCATTTAATAAAAAAACACCACCGGCGCGATTGCCCTAAAAGCAAAATCGCGCCGGTGGTGTTCCATCAGCTTATAAAAAAAATCCTTGCCAATATACTACATCAAATCTGGGGCGAGATCAATCAGCGGATCCGCCGCTGAATCGTTTCCACTCGGATCCGTCCGTGCTGCAGCAGCACCCGGTCGATGCTACGCAGCTCCATGATCAAGGCATTTCGCCTTGTCTCCAAAACCATCAGCCACTCCTCCAGATCCACCGACGGTGACATCCCATCCCCTTCTCCATCCTCCCGCCGCAAACGATACAAATCCCCCATCACACCGTGCGCAGCCCTCGGCTCTCATATACACTTTCATTCGCTCTTGTACCATGTGCAATCGCCCGCGCCACTCCCATGATCAGCGCCACAATGCCATCAATCTTTTCTCGGCTCCTAGATTTATCCGGCTTAATATTCCCGGCCGCATCGCTCACCTTCACCACATTATCCGCCATCCAGCTCAGCACCGGATTGCCACCATGCCCTAGCTCTCCCTTGCCCACCATAGTCTCGAGTTCCTTCATGGGACCACTCATGCTGGCAAAGCCTTGCCCAAATTGCACCAATAGCGGCGCTCCATGTAATGCCGCCACCGCCGGATCAATCTCAAAGCCAATATCCCGCAGCTCCGCCACCACCTTTTGGCTCCCCCAGCGATCATAAGCCAACTCACGCAAATCATACGCTTCCATATCCTGCCTGAGCTGCTCCATCACAAAAGAATAATCCACCATATTGCCTGGCGTCGCTGTCAGCAAGCCCGCCCGCCGCCACACCTCATAAGGCACGCGATGAGATCGGCTCCTCTCCACAATCGACGCCTCAGGGCACCAAAACCTGGGCAGCACCCACCACCGCTTATCCTCCGCCACCGGAAACACCAGCACCAGTGCCGTGAGATCATTTGTGCTAGAAAGGTCCAGCCCCGCATAACACTCCCGCCCGCGCAAATCCGGGAGCTCCCCCCCGCACCGCGCCCAATAAATCGGCGACAACCACCGCTCGCTAGCCTGAGTCCAAACATTCATATTCCAGCGCAAAAACCCATTCAACTCGCTTGGCTTATTGAAAGCCTCTCGCGCCTCCTGGCGAAGCGTCTCCCATTTCTTGCTCACACCCAGCAGCGGATTTGCCTTGAGCCAAACATCCTCATCCCGCCAATCATCCTCAATCGCTCCCACATTATTAAAAATCCTGAAACGAGGCTCATCCTCCAGAAAAAGATCAGGGGAAGCACCCCCACCCTCCTCCGGCTCAGATTCCACTTCGCCAGCCTTGCGCAAATCCGGCCAATCCATAGCCATATCCAGCGTATAGATCATCCCCCAGAAAGCATCATCCTCCACCTGTCCCAGCAAAATCCTCGTCAGATAATCCCGCTGCACATAACACACGCTCTGCCGCTCCACCCCGGCCGTAGTGATTCCCAGCATCATAGGTTGCCGCCGGCTCCCCATCGACGTGCGCAGCACCGACCATAACTGCCGCCTTGGCCAGGCATGCAGCTCATCAGCAATGACGCAATGGCAATTCAGCCCATCCAGCTTATTGTAATCTGCAGATAATGGCTCAAATTTGCTAGAAGAAGACACCTGGTGCAAGTTGCTGCGAAAAACCGACACCCTCTTCCTTAGCTCAGGGGATCCTTTCACAATCCGAGTTGCGCAATCATGGACAATCTTCGCCTGGTCGCGTTTGGTGGCCGCGCTGTAGACCTGAGCACCAGGCTCCTGATCAAAAAATGCCATCAGCAGCCCCAGCCCAGCGGCCCATGTCGTCTTGGCATTCTTTCTCGCCACCTCCAAATAGCCAGTGCGGAAGCGGCGCGTGCCATCCTCCCGCTTCCACCCAAACAGGCTCCACACCCAGAACTGCTGAGCCGGCTCCAATCTCATCGGCTGCCCAGCCCACTCCCCCTCCCACAGCGGCAACAAATGAAAAAACGTCACCGCAAACATAGCCGCCTTCTGATCGAAGTACAAGCCACGCTCATGCCCATGCGCCAAATCATCCCGATGGCGCCAGCATGCCAGCAATGTCCAGCGGCCAGCCACCACCCTGCCACTCAGCACATCATCCACATACTTCTCAGCAGTGAATCTCATTCAATCTCGGGGAAATCTTCCAATTCAGCCGGGCCAGTAACCAGGTCGCTCCTGGCCGCGGCCTCATCCATCAGCTGACTAATCTGCTCAAAAATATCCATCTGATCAGCATCAGGAGGCACCTCTAGTCTGCTTCGGCTGCTGGGCGTCATCCCAAATTCACTCATGTAGCGCAGCGCCATCCGGCTATTCTCCTTAAAGATCGTAGCCACAGGATTTTTCTTGGGGCCATTCACCCCCTCCACGATCAGCCCGCCTTCATGCAGCTCCCGCACCGCCCAAATACTCAGCACATAATGCTCGGACAGCAGCCGGAAAGCCGACACATCAACACCGGTAAGTATGCCCAGCCTTTCAATCTCTGGAGCATATTCATCCCAAAACTTCTTGGCCCCCCTATTCATGCCTCGCGGCTTTTTCACCGGTTTGGTTGGGCGAGGCTCGTTTTTGGGCAACGGCCGTTTTCCTGGATTCCCCTGTACACGTTTTAGTTCGGTTGGCTTCGGTTTTCTACCTCTTGACATAATGTTTCACTATTTTTACTAATTTCGCGGCGGTCTCTCCGAGACCCCCCCCGCGGTCTACGGACGCGAGGGATCAGCGATTTGATCCCCCTTACCCCTCTCAATAGCAGAAGTTTTATAGGAGTGGCACGAAGCGCACAAGCTTTGCAAGTTGCTTAGCTCGTCCGTTCCGCCAGCACGCTTCGGCTTGATGTGATCTACATGAACCGCCGGGACAACCTGCCCCTCATGCCTCCCGTATGGATCACAACATATAGGATTACTAGCCAGTACTATCCGGCGCAGCCTGCGCCAGCGGCGATCATACCCACGCCGTGCCGAAGATAGCCGGGTGCGTTGATCCCCCCCCCCGATCTTTTTGTGTGCCGGGCAGTAGGAGCCAGCCCCGGCAGCTACGATAGCCGGGCAGCCCGGCACTTTACATGGACGTCCTGGGCGATCAGGCACAATGCACCTCAAAAGCCCTTCCCTCCATTGTGCTTTTGTTGTAAGGGGAAGGTTCTGTGTTGCTATACGAATTCTTTATAAGCACGGGACAATCTCCCGCTTCATGGGCTCCCGCCCTTGCGGCATATCCACGCAGTAGTGGTAGCGCCCCATGGATTCCCACCCTACGTAGCCATAGTGTGGCGCCAGCCAGTAGCGCTCTGTCCACTCGCCGCTTGGAGTGAATTTCCAGTGAAGTTCGACAACATTGCGAAAGACAATGCCGTCGGGGCCGCCGCGCCACGTCTCATGCACGGCGGCGAAATATAGATAGGTTTGCGCTCTGGTGGGAGTTTCCGCCACGCAATCCGCCTTGCTGTAGTAAGTGACAAGGGGATTGCGCTCATAAATCTGCCCCACCCGCCACAAGCTAGGGCACCACTTAGACCACTCCAACCCCGGATCATTGAGCTTGTAAAAACGGCCGTTTCCCGGGCTGGTATCATATCGTCTCCAAATATACCCATCGCTCTCGCGGAGCTCCTCATACTCCGCTGCGACAGGATTCCCCTTCAGACGCAAGGTGACGCCATCAACCAGCTGATTCTGGTGGTCGATAGTGCCCACAACCTGCCCCTCGTGGACCTTTTTAAAAACCAACCAGGGGCCAACCTCTTTAGAGGAAATAAAATAAGGGGCGAGGTCGATCATCTCGCCCGTGCCAGGCGGATCCGTCGGAGCCGCCCCATCCTCAGCATAAGCCAGCAAATCAACATAATTGCCATAGAAGCGATTCAGATCAATATGCTTGCTTTGTGCCCCATAGGCGCAGCCATCACCCTTACTCGTATACTGCCAAAAAATCCAGTCGTTCCAATCGTCCGGAATCACCGGCTTCTGGGCATCCGTGTAATTCGCCACCCACAAATCATATTGACGAGCCCACGCCACCGGCCCCGCAAACCGCGCCGCATTCCACCACCAGCGGCCAGTGTAAATGATCGGCCGCCGGCCGAGCCGCTCCTCAACGGCATCAAGAAAGACCTTAAGATCCGCATCCCGCGCCGGAGACTTTGTATCCTCCAGATCCACCACCGGCGGAAGCTCCCCCACATCATCAGCGGGAAGGCGACCAAGGAACCATTCAGCCTGCGCCACCGGATCAGCAGCAAAGCGGTAGAAATGATACGCCCCGCGCAAAATTCCGGCCGCCTTAGCTTGCTGCCAGTTTCTAAAAAATTGAGTATCAATATGCTGGGTGCGCTCCGTCGCCTTAATAAAAGCAAAGCGCACACCACTAGCCTTGGCTTGCTCCCAATTCATTCTCCCCTGCCAATGAGAGACATCAATCCCCAAAGCCTGGTTGGGCAGCGGTGGCAGCTCCACGCCATTCTCCAGCCGCCCAACTCGCTGCTCCAGCTGCTCTACTTCTTGCGCAATCCAGGAAACGGCCGTTTCCAGCACAGACAGTCGCTCCTCCACTAAGGAGCCTGGTGGATCCGGCGAGTCTGGTGGATCAGGCGGATCCGGCGGGTCTGGCGGCAGCTCCTCCGCCTGCAGCTGAACATCATCAATAAAAAAATCAACCGGCGCATCCCATTTCGACTTCACACAAATGCGGATACAGACAGCCCCCGAACCGGGAACCTCCAACTCCGCCTCATGAAAATACCAAGACCAGCCACCAGCCGCATCCCATTGACGGGATTCAATCATCCCCACCCAGCCGCCAGCATCTTCGGCAGCAAGGCGCAGCTCCTCGCCCCCTTCCCAGCCATCAAGCCACACCCCAGACTCAGCAGCATACAAATCGCCACTTTTAGCATGCTCATGGATACGCACCGGAACCCATATCCGCGCCACCGAGCCCGGCCGCAGCCCCTCCACCACCTGCCACAACTCAGCCCCAAAAGCCAGGCCATGATGGAAAATCTTATAGCAAGCATCCCCATCCAAGATAAGAGGGTCACTCCCCCCTGGTCGCTCGTTAGGGGGCAGCTGCTCCGCCAACTTGTGCACGCACTCAGGCACACCACGTGCCACATCAGTGCCAAAAAGCGATTCCCCAGGCCACAACCAGCGCAAATGCCATCCCGCCGGCTGCTGATTGACCAGCCAGTTGTATTCCTCCCCTGTGTTTTTATCCACCCATCCATTTTCAAATGATGGGTTCCTAAGCATAAGCCACTCCCACAAAGGGAAACGGCCGTTTCTCCAGTTTGGCAGAAACGGCCGTTTCCCTCGATTCCTCATTCTCCACGACCACACAGCCAGCAGCGCGGATAGGAAAACCATCCACCTGCCCCACCGTGACCGGATACCCATATCTCGCAGAAAGATAATCCGCAAAGCGAGTCGCAGCCATCCAATGCAGCCGGCCAGCATCCAGATCATACGCCAGGCGCATCATCTCGCCATGCCGCCCCACACCCTGCAACCGGGGGCGAGCCGACTTCACCGGCAGCCGCTCACTGCCAAATATACGCATCCAGATCGCCCGCCGGCGACCCTCCATAGTCGTCACAAAAGCCATCATCATTCAATCCGTTTTGAAACTTCAAAACTAGCAACATTATAGCACAAAACCTTAAAGTTACGGCGCGTCCTACTTTAAGGTTTTTTATGAGAGAGCCATAAAAAACAGACCAATTCCCCAAATTAGTCGTCAAATCACTTGACATTCCTTGTTGTTTCGTATACAATACAACTAATTCAGACAGCCGGAGAGACGGCAAGGAGAACTCAAATGAAAGTAGCAGAACAAATCAGAAAGGCATTAGCAAAAGTGGTAGGTGAGGGTGAAGCGAACGCCACCCGCATACAGAAAATAAACGGAGAATGGGAAATGCAATACTTTGGGAGATCCGAGAGGATCTCTCTCGGAAAAAATAAAAAAGAGGCGTTGCAGGAAATTGAGTACATGGAAGAGTACAAGTAAGAGTACAACTCAAGGCAAAGGTCGCCTCCGCGACCGCAAACGGCCAAAAGAATCGCCCTCTGCGATCACCCAGAAAATCAAAAAACAAAAAAAGGATAAAAAAATGGCTAACAGAATAATAGGAACATACTGGAAAGGAAATAGCGGGCGATACCACGAAAGAAAAACCCCAAAAAATTATAGCGTACACGATGTGAACTTTGTTGCGCAAATAGCAAAAGCGGTAGACGCGTGGGAACCGCCCTACGCACAATACGCTATCCAAAACGAAGTAGATAAAATCGAGATCATCCACCACCGCGGAGACGCGGCGGGACACGAAATAACAGTCAAGGCTCCCCAATCAGTTTGGGACAGAGCCAAACTGGTCAAATATGATTTATACATATTTGACCTTGACGGTACCATAGCAAAGAAATACACCACCGACTTACTCCCAGGCGTGGAGGAGTGGTTCGCCACCATCCACGCAGCCACAGCCCTCGCCACAAACCAAGGCGGAGTCGGACTCCGCTATTGGATGGAAAAAGATGGATTCGGCAATCCCGACGGATTGCCAACCATAAAAATCGTCGAGGATCGCCTCGACGAAATAAAGAAAAAACTAGGGAGAGAGGACATCCTAGGGATCGCTTCATTTGCCTACCAAAGCAAAAAGAGCGGAGAATGGGGGCCAACCCCAGAACAAACAGACCGTTGGAATTACCTCCGCTGGCACCCCAGCTGGCGGAAACCCCAAAAGGGCATGCTCGCTTATGCCCAAGCCCATTACCAGCTCTTCAACGCTGTCATGATAGGTGACAGTGTTGAAGACGAAAAGGCGGCCAACGCCGAAGACATAGACTTTATCCTGGCGGACGAATTTTTTTCAATCGTCCGTAAAGACAAATTTTTCAAAAAGGAGTAAACACATATGCCCGCACCAAAAAACAACAAAAACGCCTCCAAAGGGGGCGTCTCCATACTCATCCGGATCTACGTCCCCACACAGGCCGCCTACGAGGCAATCGTAGAGGCCTCAACACCAGAAGAACGAGGGGAGTGGATAATAGAGGGGATCAGAAAGGACTATGTAAAATGTCCAATCTGCAAAAAACCCGTGTTCGAGTGCCCCTGCGTAGCAGACGAATAGCACAAAAGGAAAATAAAAATGAAAATAGACATACACTTCGCCCAGATCAGAATCTTAAAACACCTCCTTATTGAATCTAAAGAACATAGGGAAATCATATACGAATTAATGAGCCAGGGAAAAGAGGATTATTTTCTAGAGGTATCCGGCAATGTGGCGGAGACCCCTTATATAAATCAATATGAAGTACCCTATGGTAATTCGGAATATACCATCAATATAATAGATGATGATCCATTCACCCTTAAGGAATTGGAGGAGAGAGCAAACGAACTGAAAAACCATGTCCTCCTCGCAGACGACGAACCCCCAGAAGGGTTCGTCGTCATGAGAAACGCTGGTATTAACGAATCCCAAAGATCGATCATCGCCAAAAGGATCGATCACCCTCCTGTAAGATTCCCACGTGACGAGGTCGCGCAATCAATCCCACGTGATTTAATATTAAATTCCCTCGAAGAGGGAAAAGTAGATGTATTTGATTGGATGTGGTGCCTCCCAGACGGCTCCATAATGGTAGGCAGATACGAGCTATGCAGGGATTATAAGCATCGGCGGGAATTCTACGACGCAGCCATCGAGATAGGGGACGTGGATTCCCTGTTTGCGGAAGAGTACGAGCCATTCTAGCTTGCTGAATAGCTCCACTCCCCCCACCCCAAAAGACCCTCGCAATGAGGGTCTTTTTTTTACGCAAAAAAAACGGCCGTTTCCGGCCACTATCTCTCCACAAACCTGCCATCTTCAATCGTGCAAATGGCAAGCTCAAGCTGCAGCTCCCCAGGAACCAAGATCTCCATCCCCGGCCGTAAGGCAACCAGCGCCTCCGCACCCCCCTTGCGCAACCGCCGCTGCAGCGCGGGCACAGCCTCGCAGAAGCGGCCAATTGCCTCCTCCGCCCCCTCCACACCCAGATCGCCCCGGCGCACCGCCAGATCAATCTCATGATAGCGGCTCACAGACCGCTCCTTCAAATAAGCCGCCAGGCCAGGGTCACTCTCCCCCATCATCGCCATAAACCCAGCGACCTCATCATCCCCCACCATAGGCAGCGGTGGCAGCTCCTCATCAATTTGCCGAATAATCATATCCAGCAAATCATCATAATCCCCCATCAGATCCGGACCCACCAGAGCGCCACACTCCGCCACCAACCTCTGGGCATCAAAAGCCCAGCCATAGCACAAGTGTTTCTCCCGCATAGATCGATAGCGCGATCCACAAGAAAGAAACACAAACTCGGCATCCCCCGCCAACCGATCAAGGGCGAAGAGACTGCCATCCTCGCCCAGAACCTTCTCTTGGCGCGGGCGCAGCACTCCGCCCTGATTGATGCGCTCAAATCGAGCGCGAACAGACACCGCCGATCCCGGCTCATCAGGATTCACCCCTTCTTGAGCCCGCAGGCCGACGATGTGTTCAGCGTAAATCATTTAGATTCCAAGTTCCTGCTCAATAATCTCAGTAAGCTGTCGATGAATGATCGTGTTCCCGTTTTTGGGATATTTTTGCAAGGCAATGTCATAATAATTCCGATCGAAATCGTTATACACTCGTTTCCCTTTCCAGAAATTCAATGTGATATGGAGGTCTTTTCCACTTGCGGTTTTCACTACAACTTGTTTTTTCATTTTTCTGTCTCCTTTGTTTTGTTTCTTAACTTAGTTGAATTGTATACGAAACAAAGTCATTTGTCAAGGGATTTGGCAACAAATTTCCAAAATTGGTCGCAACAAAAACCTCACCCAAACAGCCACCACCACCCCTCACCAAAACAAAAAAAAAACGGCCGTTTCCACCACAGAAACGGCCGTTTTCCCTTCAGCAGCCCACCTCCCCCCCTTATCAAACTTCCAAAACACCCCCGACAAACTTCCAAATCACCCAAAAAACTTAACATTCCCAGACATAATCGCATACCCCAGAACCCCGGCACCCACAATTCCCACAAAAACACCAAGCGTCAAATCGCCGCCAAGCAACCCCGAAACAGCACAAACAGCAGGCGCCAACAAAAACAGAATCGCCATACCAATAAATCCAATAATCGGCTTCTTTTCCTTCTCCGAGCTCCCAGCCGACGGTGCCGACGGCCGAGGCACACCTGGTGCGGGCTGCTCCGCCCCCAACCGACTACCACAATGCTTACACAGAGTGGCATCCTTCTTTATTTCCTCAGCACAATAAGGGCAAATCTTCATATCTTTATCATTCATAGAGAACTCCTTATAAAAATTGAAAAACAGAATAAAGACCTGGTACCAGATACCGGCAACATAAAGGATTACGGCCGTTTCCCTCCAACCGATCACCCAGAATCCAAAACCCGCCAGCCTCGTGGTAGAAAATTTTAAGGTCGAATTTGTTGACTGTTTTGGGAAAACTCGCCTATACTTCCCCTATGTCCGATTTTACCGCTTTTATTGATCAGGAGGCCGCTATGGATGAGAGAGTATACTCAGTCCAAGAAGTGGCCGATCTCTACGCCGTCACCCCCAGAACAGTGAGACGATGGATAGAAGATGGTTACCTTCCCGGGACTCGGCGGATAAATCCGCGAAACCCCCAAAGTCACCACAGAATTCCACAGTCCGCTCTCGACTATTTCGATAGCGTAGACGAGGCTACTTCTGAGCAATAAAAGCAAGGCCGCCCGAACTTTGCTGAGTGTGGGGCGGCCTCATCCAAAAAGAACCTTACCAGAAAAATAGCAAGGCTTTTTAGTGCCCTCACGGAGATTTGAACTCCGGTCTCAAGCTTGAAAGGCTTAAGACCAGAACACGATCATAAGCTATGCTGGCTTACGATCCTGACGGAGGATGGAACAAAAGATCCAGGGGGTCGCCGCGACGCTGCGAGGCAACACACGCAGCTGCATCACTCACAGCATCACGCTCGTGATCATTATAGTGGATCATCGTGGTCTTCAAGCTCTTATGCCCCAGATACATCCGGGCAAGCTCAGGATCACCATAAATCCGCTGAATGTCACTCGCATTCCTCTTGCGAATCGCGTGGCTCCGAATCGTCGGAATTCCCGCAAATTCGCAAACCCGCACAAAGCAGCGGCCCATCGTCTCGCGGCGCAGCAAATGCCCACTCGCCAGGCTGATAAAAACAAAATCAGACTTGGGAAACGGGCAGACATTCAACCACAGCTGCGCCAACTCAGCCGATTCATTGAAAAATGTCAGGTCCTGTCCCCCCGTCTTCCCGGTACCCGTGATCTGGTACCGGATCCGACCATTATCAGTCGGCTCTCCACGCACCAAAGCCCGCTGCAAGTCCTTTCGACGAATACTACGAATCTCGCCGATGCGACTTCCAGAATCCAAAGCCACCGACACCACCAGCGCATCTCGAATATCGCGCGGGTGAAAGTTCCGGTGACTGATAAAATTCGGCAGCGAGGCGACCAGGGCACCGACGGCCGTCGGCGCAGCCGCCCTCCTGACCTTCGGGTCATACGAATATCGCTTCAAATTGGCGGCCGGCGAATCCGACCGCACCCACTCGCTGATCAGCCAATGCCAAAAGGCACGATGCGTGCTGGCATAGCCAGCCAAAGTCCCATCAGTGCGCCCCACTTCCAACGCCCGGAAATGGGCATGAAGCGCCAGCATCGTGATCTCAGCGGCATCCACCTGGCGGCGATCCGTCGGGAACTCCTCCACCGGTTCAATGAACTGGCGTAGGCGACTGCGCACCGTATTCACATGCAAAATTGAGCAATTCTTGCCCAGCAAATAGGCAAGATACAAATCCAAAGCCTTGCTTAAATTCATAAGATTACCTCCTCGTTGTGGTTGGGGATGATTGCCCACATCACAGCGAGTTAGTTGATTGCTATCTACGATTCGCGCTTGAATCGTTTTGGTAGGTGTTGGCTAGGCACCGGTGGCCCTTCTCTCTTCCCGGCCATCGGTGCCCACATCATATCAGAGGATTAGCGCGAATTTTACCACAAAATAACACTCAAAGGTGTCATTTTGTAAATCATAAAAAAGGAGCGTTTAATGACCCCAAAGAGGGAGGATATATGAAAAAAGAATACGATAATGACATAAAACACCTTGAAGAGGCATTAGAGCGACTTAAATCCGACGATCCCATACAACGAGAGTATGGGATCGAGATGGTGGAAGACCAAATTAGCTATCTGAAGGAAAAGAGAAGCAAGTTTAAAGGAGGATAGCCTTCACATGTGAGTCGGTCAGGGAAACCATGCTCCCCCCCCTCCCCTGGCTGCGCATGGCAACTTGACCGACTCACATGTGGGTGTTATCCCCACATTTATAAATCATCCCCCAAGCGTCTGGCTCGTCACCAGACCCGGGGGCGGCCGGTGGCAGGAAACGGCCGTTATCATCACACAACATAAGTTTTTTCAACGGCTACCCATCCCCCCCACCCCTGCCAGGTGGGGGCAAAAAAAGAGAAACGAGAAACAGAGGAACAATGAACGAAGTAGAACGAAAACGCCTATCACGCGACCTAAGCGGCCCAGCCGCCTCCGTTCTCCTCGCCCTGCTTCTCGCCGGCGGCAGCGTCACCGCCACCGAACTCTCAAACAAATGGGTCAACCTGTCCCGGCCGCAAGTCCAGGCCGGCCTCGACAGGCTGAAAGAATACAACCTCGTCACTTACTTCGGTAAGTTCGGCGGCTGGCAAGTCAATTTAAACCAACTCCGATTGTGGCAAGGCCACGACGGCATCTTTCTGGAAGAAAAGGCGACAAGTAACAATCAATCAGGGAGTTTCGTAGCCTCTCCCCCCCCAGAAACCGCCGCGGCCGCTGCAGCTGCAGCTGAAAACAACAGTGGAACTCTGGCAGAAAAGGCGACCTCAAATCAATCAGGGAGTTTCGTAGCC
>PDWI01002775.1_pt1 | contig 25833 bp, 22 predicted proteins | sample 1430891 | NCBI WGS metagenome assembly PDWI01 (sample SAMN01162508, study PRJNA174530) | Oral metagenome, whole genome shotgun sequencing project. | biome: Marine environment; feature: Marine mammal; material: Swab sample of the gingival sulcus; isolation source: swab sample of gingival sulcus...
ATCAAAAATAAAGAAAGCTGTGGTCACAATATTAATCGAACTCAGGTTTATAATAAATCCCCAACTACAAACCATGATAGATAATATACCGGAGGAGCTGATAGTGAATTGGTTATTGGGTTAAAAGAGGTTTATGAGTGAGCGGGTTAATCATTTTTAACGATTGGTTTAAAAATCCTACTTATTTATTTGAGAATACTTATCATTATTCTGAAAAACTTACATTTTTGTGAGGCTAAATCTATTAAAAACTTGATTAAACCCATCAAAATTCTCTACTTTTGCCAACACAATTGAGCAAAGCTATTTTATCATGTACAGAACACATACAAACGGTGAATTAAACGCATCAAATATCGGCAATACTGTAACCTTGTCAGGTTGGGTACAAAAGGTTAGAGATAAAGGATTTATGATTTGGGTTGACCTGAGAGACAGATATGGAATTACGCAACTTATTTTTGATGAAGAACGCACACCTAAAGATATTTTAGCACATGCTCAAAAATTAGGCCGTGAATTTGTCATTCAAATTAAAGGAAAAGTCATAGAACGTAGTTCAAAAAACCCGAATTTGCCTACCGGAGATATTGAGGTATTGGTAGAAGAACTCACGGTTTTAAACAAAGCGTTATTACCTCCTTTTACCATAGAAGACAAAACCGATGGTGGAGAAGAACTTCGGATGAAATATCGCTATCTGGACATTAGGAGAAATCCTGTAAAAGAGAACTTGATTTTTCGTTCAAAAGTCACCCAGAAGGTAAGAAATTATTTGGCAAACGCCGAATTTGTTGAAGTAGAAACACCTTATTTAATTAAATCTACTCCGGAAGGAGCCCGGGATTTTGTAGTGCCTTCCCGTATGAACCAAGGCCAGTTTTATGCTTTGCCGCAGAGTCCGCAGACTTTTAAACAGTTGCTTATGGTGGGCGGATTGGATAAATATTTTCAGATAGTAAAATGCTTTAGGGATGAAGACCTGAGAGCCGATCGTCAGCCGGAATTTACGCAAATAGACTGCGAAATGGCTTTTGTAGAACAGGAAGATGTTTTAGAAGCATTTGAAGGACTTACCAAACATTTGTTAATGGAAATTAAGGGTGTAGAAGTGCAAAAATTTTCGAGAATGACTTATGAAGAAGCTATGAAAAAGTATGGCAATGACAAGCCTGATATTCGTTTTGGAATGGAATTTGGCGAATTGAATAACGTTGCACAACACAAAGATTTTAATGTATTTAACCAGGCTGAATTGGTAGTGGGTATTGCTGTACCCGGAGGAAATTCTTATAGCCGAAAAGAAATAGACAAGCTGGTAAACTGGGTTAAAAGGCCGCAAATTGGTGCTAAAGGGATGGTATATGTCCGTTGTAATGAAGATGGTTCTTATAAATCATCAGTAGATAAATTTTACAATCAGGAAGATTTGGCCGCCTGGGCAAAGGCTACAGGGGCTAATCCGGGAGACCTTATCTGTGTATTATCCGGTGAAAGCTGGGCTACCAGAACCCAGTTAAGTGCGTTGCGAATGGAACTGGCAGAGCAGTTAGGATTAAGAAAAAAAGACGAATTTGCCGCACTTTGGATTACCGATTTTCCACTGTTGGAATGGGATGAAGAAACAAAAAGATACCATGCCATGCACCATCCGTTTACGGCACCAAAACCGGAAGACATAGATTTGTTGGATACCGCACCCGAAAAAGTCAGGGCAAATGCCTATGACTTGGTGCTCAATGGCAATGAAATTGGCGGCGGTTCTATTAGAATTTTTGATAAATCTTTGCAGTCAAAAATGTTTGACTTATTAGGTTTTACCAAAGAAGAAGCTCAAGCCCAATTCGGATTTTTGATGAATGCTTTTCAATACGGAGCTCCGCCTCATGGAGGAATTGCTTTTGGATTGGACAGACTGGTGGCCATTCTTGGCGGACAAGAAACCATTAGGGATTTTATTGCATTCCCAAAAAATAATGCAGGAAGAGACGTTATGATAGATGCTCCTGCAACAATAAGCCGGGAACAGCTTAGTGAGTTGAACCTAAAATTGTTAGATAACAATAATATCAAATCTAGTATAAAATGATATTTTGAATTTGGTATGATAACTAAACAGGTAGCTTCTTATCTTTAGAAGAATGCAAAAGACCAAAAGCATAATAAAGAAAATAAACCATTGGAGATTGCGATACATCTCTCAGAGAAAATTTATTTTCATTTCAAGTGCTTTAGTAGGTTTTTTGGCAGGATTGGCAGCCGTTACACTAAAAAACATCACTTTTAGTATTGAAAAAGTTTTTGAACAGGGTATTATTTTTTCAAATAATCAGTTGTATTTTATTTTGCCGGTTATTGGGCTGTCTCTGGTATATTTAATAAAAAAATATATCTTTAGAAAAGCGATGTATCCGGAGTTTCCACCATTTATTAAGCGGGCTATTCCCTCTATTTTATATGCTTTGTTGCGTCAGAACGGAAGAATATCTAATAGGCATATTTATTACCAGCTTTTTACCGCTCCTATAACGGTTGGTTTTGGAGGGTCTGTAGGATTATTGGGGCCTGCAGTTACGACCGGTTCTGCCATCAGTTCCAGCTTAAGCCGATTGTTTTTAATAGATAAAAAAACCCGTACATTGCTTATAGCTTGTGCTACTTCCGGAGTAGTGGCTTCTATGTTTAAAGCTCCTATTGCGGCGTTGGTCTTTGCCATAGAAATTTTTAGTTTAGACTTGGCTTTTGCCTCATTGGTTCCACTGCTGTTAGCGTCTATTGCTTCGGTTTTAACGTCTTACTTTTTTCTGGGTGATGAGGTGTTGTTTAGTTTTGATGTAACAGACAAGTTTATTTTAAGAGATACTATTTTTTATATAATGCTGGGTGTTAGTACCGGTGTAGCTTCTTTATATTTTACTAAGATTTATTTTGGTATTTATAAGTTTTTTGGAAGGTTTAAAACCCGTTTTGTTAAACTTTTGGTAGGTGGAGTTATCATTGGTATTATGTTATATCTTATTCCGCCTTTATATGGTGAAGGTTTAGAATTTATAAATAATTTATTGCACGAAAACACCCGTGATGCCCTTGGTGTAACACCTTTTGACAATTTTATAGACAACATCTGGGTAGTCATTGGTTTATTGATAGGTATTACCGTTTTTAAAGCCATAGCTATGACTACTACTTTTGCAGCAGGCGGTGTAGGCGGTGTTGTTATTCCCACCTTGGTAATGGGCAGTACATTGGGAAATGTGTTCGCAAAAATTATCAACAATATTGGATTGGGATTTCATATTTCCGAAGCTAATTTTACTTTAATAGGCATGGCAGGCTTAATAGCAGGAGTAATACAAGCTCCGCTTACGGCTATTTTTTTGATAGCAGAAATTACAGGTGGTTATGAATTGTTTATTCCATTAATGATAACCGTGGCCATTTCTTTTATGATTACCAAACATTACATGGAACACACTATATACACCAGAGAATTAGCTGAAAGTGGTAATTTATTGACACATGATAGGGATCAAAATGCTTTATTGTTAATGAAAATAAACGAGGTAATTGAAAATAATTTTATTCCGCTAAAACCTGAAATGACTTTGGGTGATTTGCTGCATAAAGGCGTAGCCAAGTCCACCAGAAATATATTTCCGGTAATTAATAAACACAAAAATTTAGTAGGCATAGTTCTGGTGGATGACATAAGGGATTTAATGTTTAATCAGGAGTTGTATGATATTACAAAAGTGCAGGATTATATGCATCAACCTCCGGAATTTATCATTTATGAAAAAGATAGTATGCAGAGTGTAATGGAAAAATTTCAGAAAACCGGAGCTTGGAATTTACCGGTAATTAAAGACAACCAATACCTTGGGTTTATTTCAAAATCTAAACTGTTAACGGCATATAGAAATAAATTGCTGCAAACAACCAATTAATTTGCATTGTTGTTCGTGCAGAGTTGAACCATTTTTTCACTTTGGTGAATAATATGGATTAATTATTTGCCATTAAATACGCCTTTAAAAAAGCATCTATGTTCCCGTCCATAACAGCATCTACATTACCGGTTTCATGTCCTGTTCTTACGTCTTTTACTAATTTGTAAGGGTGCATTACATAATTTCTAATCTGCGAACCAAAGTCTATTTTCTTTTTATTGGCTTCTATTTGATCTCGTTTTTCGTACTGTTTTTGTAATTCTAGTTCGTACAACTGGGATTTTAGCATTACCATCGCTTTTTCACGGTTTTCCAACTGTGATCGGGTTTCAGAATTATGAATCACAATGCCGGTAGGATGGTGGGTAAGCATTACTTTGGTTTCTACCTTGTTTACATTTTGCCCTCCGGCACCGCTGGAACGTGCAAAATCCCATGAGATATCTGCCGGGTTAATTTCTATTTCTATACTGTCATCGGCCAATGGATACACATATACAGATGCAAAGGAAGTGTGCCGTTTTGCGTTGCTGTCAAACGGAGATATTCTTACCAGCCGGTGAACACCATTTTCGCCTTTGAGATAGCCAAAGGCATAATCACCGTCTATTTCCAATGTTACGGTTTTTATACCGGCTACATCTCCGTCTTGATGGTTGAGTTCTTTGACTTTAAAACCTTGTTTGTCAGCCCACATTAAATACATTCGCATCAGCATAGCTGCCCAGTCACAACTTTCTGTACCACCTGCTCCGGCTGTGATTTGTAAAACGGCACTTAGGTCATCCCCTTCATTAGACAACATGTTTTTAAATTCTAGTTTTTCTAACAAATCGTTTGCTTTGTGGTGACGTTGTATAATTTCTTCTTCCGTAGCTTCGCCGTCTTTATAAAAATCATAGATTATTTCCAATTCTTCAGCCAGAGTTTTCAGAGAACAGTAATCTTCTACCCAGGACTTTTTGCTTCTTATAGCCCGCATTATTCTTTCGGCTTCTTTGGGGTTATTCCAAAAATCAGGATTGGCTGTCTTTTCTTCCTCATTGCTTATTTCTATCTGCTTTTGTTCTATGTTCAGATAACCTTTTAGCTTCTCGGTTCTTTGTACAATTTCTTTTATGTTGTCTTGTGTTATCATCTTAGGGCAAAATTAAAGCAGAAAATTTGAAATATACTAAAATGGATAATTAATCCCTATATTATATACCGCATGGTTAAAATTGTAATTTTTAAACCATTTATTTTTGGATAATAAATAGGGCTCATAAGTTTTTAAGCCAATATCAAACCGAAGTACCAAAAAGGTAAAATCATATCTTAGTCCTAAGCCACTACCCACCGCAATTTCTTTGATAGAATTTAAACCTTTAAATTTTGTGTCGGTTGTACTTTGATTAGAATTAGTTATATCCCATATATTTCCGGCATCTATGAATAATGCACTGTGAAAATTGTTAAAAAGTTTAAAACGATATTCTAAGTTTGATGTGAGTTTAAAACTACCCACATTAAATTCTAATCTGTTTTTGGTAGATCCGGGGCCTAATTTAAAGGTATTCCACGCCCGGACATCATTAGAACCTCCTGCACTATAGCTTCTGCTAAACGGTATATAATTTGAAGTACCCGCAGGAAATGCTGCTCCTAAAAATGTTCTAAATACCAAAGTGTTACTGCTAGTTATGTGAAAATATTTTTTGTATTCCAATTCTGGTTTTATATATTGTGCTAAGGATACTCCAAACATTTTTTTACTTTCGTTATTGGATGGTTTTTTTATCAAAAGCGAAGTGATATTCCCCGAAGAAATTAACCTTCCGGTAAAAGAGAAAAATTCATTGTCTGTAAAACTTTCCTGAGTGTTTAGGTTATAAGTATAAGACATTACCGGTACCATATAATCTTCTTTTAAGATATTATAGCGTTCCTTTATCTCTTTAACATCATTATATTGCGAAGGATATTGGCTTTCAAATGTAGAATTGTCCAAAACGTAGTTAATGTAAGACAAAGGAGCAATTAATTTTCCATTCTCGTTTACCCAGGTAATATCTTGTGGCGGAATATAATTTTTTATTATATTTTCCAGAATTCGTCTTTCAGAACCGTAGATTTCAAAATAATTACTCACACGTAAATTTTTTATATACTGTATATTTAAAAGGTCAAAAGTATGATTGGTATATTTATTACTTTGCCAATTGTAATTAATGCCTCCGGTTATATTTCTTCTGTCTAAGCCTATATTTTTTTGCAAACTAACACTAACACTAAGATTGGTTTTGGGGTTCATTTTTTTGGGGATAATGGCATTAGTTTTTAGTGGAAAGAATATTCTGGGAATACGCAAATTTGCAGTAGTACCGGCCTCCCAGGCATTAAAAAACCTCGAATTATCCGAAACATCTTTGGACGAATTTAAAAATGACCCTTGAAATGACAATTCCAACACCTCTGCTCCCCTAAATATATTTCTTACAGACCAGCCTACCCTTCCTGATATTCCAAATGGTTTTATGTTAGAAGTATTAACATCTAAATCAAAACTTAAAGATTGTTTTTTTAACGGTGAGACATAAATGTTAGCCATTAACGAACCATCATTATTTTCGATATATTTAATGTCCACACCCGGATTAAAGTTCTGTAGTTCGCGTAAATACTGGCGGGTTAAATTTCTTTCGGTATCTTTATAAACACCTCCGGGAGTAATAATGATAGCGTTTGACAAGTATTTGGGGTTATAAGACAGCTTATTTGTAGCATAGAACATGTATCCATTATAAAAGGCAGAATCTTTTATAGGTAGGTCTTTATTGGCAAAACTAAAATCAGTAAAAACATTTACGTTTGTTACCCTTTTAATTTCAAAAGGCTTTGTGTACACAGAATCGTCTTTTTCTATGGCACGGTTGTAGATTTTAAGATAAACATCTGCTTTGTGCGAGTCTGTATTTAAAGTGTCTAACCAGAATTCCATATTGCTATTGCCAAAATGATAGATTCCGTTATTCCTAAAAACCGAAATTAACCGCTGTTCTTCTTGTTCCATTTTTGCATAATCTACTCTTTCTCCTTTTTTTACCAGAGTCTTGGCCGTGTTTTGTTTATATATGGAGTCTAATATAGGCGTATTTATATTTACAAAAAGGCTGTCAATATAATATGGCTCATGAGTAGTAACGTTATAGATTACTTCGGCTTTTTTAACAGGTTTAATGTCTGTTTTAGCGTGTACCTCAGTATTAAAATAGCCTTTGCTTTGGTAATATCGCCGTAATGCTAATGCAGATTTTTCCATCTTGGCACTATCCAATAAAACTGGCGGGTTTCCATTCTTTAAAAACCATTTATTAAAACTCTCATAGGCATTATCCATACCTTTTACTTGTTTTTCAGAAAATATGGAATTCAGCGTATTTTCCATTTTGGGATGCCGCTTTAGATAACTGTCAAAAGCCAGTTTGTAATTGGGATTGGTCAAATTGTAAATATGAAGAGAAAGTGGAATACCCAGTATTTTAGTATTGGGAGATTGTTTCAGATAACTGTAAATTTCTTCTTTAGCCGCTTTTTTTTCGTTTACAATTATCTTATTTTTATACAATAACAATTGACCTTCCTGTAAACGCTTTGACGCACTGCAAGACAGCAAAATAACAGCGATAAATACCAATGTGAGTATTTTACAAAAATGAAGAGTCAATAGGGGCAAAAATTTAGATAAACGTTTACGGTTTTTGATTGTATCTTTATTTAATTTCCCAAATGTTCAGGATAATTTTATATTTTTTAATAAAATTAAAATTTAAAAATACGTTCCATTAGCCAAAAATACATTTATTTATATGTTGAGCAAAAACCAAATTAAATTAATAACAAGTTTACAGCAAAAAAAGTACCGAAATAAACACGGTTGCTTTATAGCTGAAGGTGAAAAATTGGTTTGGGAGTTGATAAAAGCTGCTTATAGATTGGAAAATTTGTATTGTACCAAGGCTGTTGCAAATGACTTTAAACGATATAAGCCAATTATTTTGCCGGAAAGTAGTTTAAAAAAAATAAGTATTTTAAAAACGCCAAATAGTGTTCTGGCCGTGTTTAAAATACCAAAATGCAAAGCGATACAAACAAGCGGATTGATATTGGCCTTAGATAAAGTAAGAGATCCTGGCAACTTGGGTACTATAATACGCCTGTGCGATTGGTTTGGGGTAGCTCAACTTGTTTGTTCTGAGGATACTGTAGATTGTTACAACCCTAAAGTGGTACAAGCGACTATGGGTTCACTGGCCAGAGTATCTATAGTTTACACCAATTTAGAAACCTATTTAAAACAGGTTAAATCTCCGGTTTACGGTGCATTTATGGATGGCAAACCGGTTTATAAGTTGGTATTGCCACAAAATGCCGTGTTGATTATGGGTAATGAGGCCAATGGAATTTCTAATAGTGTACAGGCTTGTGTGAATAATCTTGTTAGTATTCCAAAATACAATAGTACGGCAACAGTAGAAAGCCTAAATGTAGCCACAGCAACGGCTATTTTGTTAAATGAATTTAGGAGAGGCGTGTGATGCGAGGAATGTAATGATACGAATACAATAAGATGGCACGTATAGGCAATATAGAAAAATGTTGTTTACGGCTTTTGAAAACGGTAAAACTACTCAAATGTTAAGTTTAAAAACACACCGCGAGTACCAAAATAATCTATGGGTAATGTCCAAGGGCTTGCCGGATTATCATCCGGAATGATTTCATTGTTAATGGCAAAAATACCGCGAATGGATGGTGAAAATTTAAAATAGGGCAGGTAAAAATCTACCCCCAAGCCTACCTCATACATAAAATTGCTTCGCTTCATTCTAAATTCGCCTTCAAAATTGTCATCTTTATTGGCTTGATTACTGGAAAAATTAAAATCATACGATACTCCACCAATGACAAATGCAGCAAAATTATCTAAACGGTTGGTTCTTAATTTTACCAATAACGGCAGCCTAAAATAAGTGCCGGGCACTTTACGAATACGGTCTTGTTCAGTATCAGGAATAGTGGGATTATGAAATGTAAGTACTTTGTTATTGCTGGATAACCCGGGTTCAAAACGCAGATTAATATTATTGTGTAAACGATAATCGAGTACTAAACCTATATTAAAACCAATTTTATTTTCTACTTCAATCAGAGAATTGGGCAATTCATAACTTATCTTAAAACTTTTTTTGTTAACACCCAGATAATATCCAAAATGAAACTGCTTTTCGTCAAAATTTGGCAAATGTTCTATTCGGTCTTTTTGTGCAAATCCGGAAATATTGCATAAAAAAAGTAGGCATATCAGAAGAAATAATAACCTTTTCATGCTTCTACTATTTGTAATTTATTATAAATCAATTTTTTACATTATTTCGTTGCAGTGTAAATAGATGCCACTCCAAAAGTTAAGGGTTGGTTAGATGTATTATTAAACCCATTTTTTCTTAAAATATTGTTGAACTTTTCTCCATAAGGAAAAGCTGCTGCAGATTCCGGTAAATATTCATAGGCTCGTTTGTCTTTTGAGAGTAATTTTCCCAAGGTAGGAATTACGTATTTAGCATAAAACTTATAACCTTGCTTTACCGGGAATTTTTCGGGTTGTGAGGTCTCTAAAACCACAAAAATACCATTGGGAGCTAAAACTCTGTAAATTTCTTGCAGCCCTTTATCTAAATTTTCAAAATTTCTTACCCCAAAACCTACCGTAATGGCATCAAAAGTATTGTCCTCAAAAGGCAAATTTTCTGAATCGCCCTGTACCATTTCTATCAGATGAGATAAATTTTTTGCCTTAATCTTTTTTTTACCCACAGCTAACATCCCTGCCGATAAATCCAGACCTATTATTTTTTTTGGATGTAATTTTGCTAACATAATTGCAAAGTCTCCGGTACCGGTGGCGATATCTAAAATATATTGCGAATTTTTTTTACTAATGATTTTTACTACCTTTTTTCGCCATTTTATATCCAAACCAAAAGTCATAAGCCTGTTTAGAGAATCATAATTCCCGGACACCTTATCAAACATGGTTTTAACCTGCTCTTTCTTAGAGCTTTGCATGTTTTTGTAAGGTGTTACTTTCTCGTGCATAAAAGGATAAAAATTTTTGACAAAGATACACATCTGGCATAAAAAACAATATTATTTGGCTAAATGCTTGACAAGGGCATGCCTGATATTGTATATTTGCCTCCGTTTGCCCTAAAAATGCTGAAATTCAAAATAAAAGCAGAGTTTCAAAAAAAATAATTTAGCCTTAAAATTTGAAAGATTAGTCAAACGCGATATGTGAATTCTAAGAGCGTATGGTTAAGTTATTATTAAACTAAACATTCAAAAATCAAAAATATAAACTTTCAGAAAAATGAAATTATCACACTTTAAATACGATTTACCGGAAAAATTATTAGCAGAATACCCGTCAGAAGTAAGAGATGAAGCCAGATTAATGGTATTAAACAGAAAAGACCAGACCATAGAACATAAATTATTTAAAGATTTAGTAAATTATTTTGAAGAAGATGATGTAATGGTGTTTAACAATACCAAAGTATTTCCGGCCAGATTGTTTGGGAATAAAGAAAAAACCGGAGCCAGAATAGAAGTTTTCTTACTCAGAGAGCTTAATCCCGAAACACGTTTATGGGATGTTTTGGTTGATCCTGCCCGTAAAATAAGAATAGGTAATAAGTTGTTTTTTGGAGAAAATGAAGATTTAGTAGCAGAAGTTATTGATAATACTACATCTCGTGGCAGAACCCTTCGTTTTTTATTTGACGGAGCTTATGAAGACTTTAGAAAAAAATTAAAAGAACTGGGTCAAACACCACTGCCAAAATACATTAAAAGAGCAGTAGAGCCTTTAGATGAAGAGCGGTATCAAACAATTTATGCCAAACACGAAGGAGCCGTAGCTGCCCCTACTGCGGGTTTACACTTCTCAAAACATTTATTAAAACGCTTAGAGATAAAAGGCGTGGACTTGGCAGAAGTAACACTACATGTAGGTTTGGGCACTTTTCAGCCGGTAGAAGTAGAGGATTTATCCAAGCACAAAATGGATTCTGAAGAAATATACATCCCCGAAATTGCGGTAAAAAAGATAAACAAAGCCATAGATAACAACAGAAGAATTTGTGCAATAGGCACTACAGTTATCCGTACACTGGAAAGTTCCGTATCTACGGATGGGCATTTGAATAAATACAACGGGTGGACTAATAAGTTTATTTTTCCGCCTTATGAGTTTAACATTGCCAATGCAATGGTGACTAATTTTCATACCCCAAAATCTACTTTAATGATGATGACTTCTGCTTTTGCCGGACACGATTTTCTAAAAGAGGCTTATGCCGAAGCCATTAAAGAGAAATACAAGTTTTATTCCTATGGCGATGCTATGTTAATTCTTTAGAATTAACCCGAATTATTCATGTAAAGTTAAACCAACGGATTTCATTTTAATGATATTCATGTGTTTAGACTTGGTATAATATTTAGAAATAACAAAAAAAGCAGTTTGTAATTCAATTACAAACTGCTTTTTATTTCTTCTGATAAGAAAATATTTGCTATTTCTTATTTACATCTTTAATGTAATTTTCCAATGCCATTGACATAGATGGATTTTCCTTAGTTGGTGCCGAAATATCTACCCGTAAGCCCGCTTCTTCAGCAGCTTTATTGGTAGAGTTGCCAAAAACAGCTATTCTGGTATGATTTTGCTCAAAATCCGGAAAATTTTCAAATAGTGATTTTATACCGCTTGGGCTAAAGAAAACCAACACGTCATAATAAACATCCTTAAGGTCAGATAAATCACTAATTACGGTCTTGTACATAATAGCTTTTGACCATTTGATACCTGTTTCATCCAGCATTTTAGGAATTATGGCTTTTAACTTATCCGAACACGGCAGTAAAAATTTTTCGTCTTTATGCCTCTTTATAATTTTTATTAAATCGGCAAAAGTACGTTGGCCTACATAAATTTTTCTTTTTCTATAGACCACATATTTTTGTAAATAATAAGCAACTGCTTCGGATTGGCAGAAATACTTCATGCTATCCGGTACTTTAAACCGCATTTCTTCAGCTATTCTAAAAAAATTATCCACCGCATTCCTGCTGTTTAAAATAATGGCTGTAAATTGGGATAAATCAATTTTCTGATTGCGTACTTCCCTGGCAGTTAAGCCTTCTACATGTATAAACGAACGAAAGTCTATTTTAACTTTCTGTTTATCTGATAAATCGTAGTAAGGAGACTGTTCTGTGCTGGGTGCAGGTTGTGAAACTAAAATAGTTTTTACTTTCATAAAATAAATACCTTTTTAAATTTAGTATTCAAAAAATACACATATTTATATTAAGAGCTTTATAGCAATTAAAATAGGTGCAATTTCAAGGGTGCAAAGGTACAAAATAAAATAGAAAAAATTACCAAAAATAAACTTTTGATTATTTTTAACAAGTAATGCATAATAATACAACAATAGAATAACGGAGAGTATCAGCAATAACTTAGCAAAGAAAGGGGCTTTAAAGTAAAAGCTAATTACCACTACAGGAAATATGATCATACTAAAATTACTCATATAGCCTATTTTTAAATAGGTAAAATATGCCTGTTTAGATTCTAATTCAAATAATGAACCCAATATTACGCCCAGTATTAACCGGATAGAAAAGAACCCCAATACAAGCCCAAAAATAAAAAAAAACTGTAATAAAGGATTGGTATGAAGTACTACATTTTCAATTTCTAATAGTGCCAGAATCAGAAAAGACATTATAATTACAAAAATTAAATAAAAAACAATGTTAAATGTACTTAGTAAAAGAGGAGCTGTTTTAGAATAGCTATTGATGTAGCTGTTATTTGAAAGAATTTGCTGTACCCGGATAAATCTATCACTGTATTTTAATTTGTTTAAAATAATTAAGGTAATTACTATAAGCAGTATGATGGTAATCCAATCATTAGATTCAAAATTTCGCTCCAAGGCTTCTAACATAAAAATACTGCTTTTATTTAATAACAAAATTAGTCAATTTTTATTTTACCTTTGTGCTTCAAAGTTTATAAATGCAAGATACACTTGTAATCATTCCTACTTTTAACGAAAAGGAGAATATTGAAAATATCATAAGGGCAGTTTTTGCGTTGGAAAAACTGTACCATATATTAGTGGTGGATGATAGTTCCCCGGATGGTACGCCATCTATTGTACAGCGGTTACAATCAGAATTTTCAGGAAAGTTGTATTTGGAAACCAGACAGCATAAAGGTGGCTTAGGAGGAGCATATATCCATGGTTTTAAATGGGCTTTGGCTAGGGGTTACCAATATATTATTGAAATGGATGCAGATTTTTCCCATAATCCTAAAGACCTGATAAGACTATACAAAGCCTGTGCCCATTACAATGCTGATGTAGCCATAGGTAGCCGTTATTCTAAAGGCGTAAATGTGGTAAACTGGCCTATGAACCGTGTTTTAATGTCGTATTTTGCCTCTAAATATGTAAGATTTATTACCGGAATACCGGTGCACGACACCACAGCCGGTTTTGTTTGTTACAAACGTAAAGTTTTGGAAGCCATAAATCTGGATAAAATAAAATTTATAGGATATGCTTTTCAAATAGAAATGAAATTCAAAGCCTGGAAACACGGTTTTAACATAAAAGAAGTTTCGGTTATTTTTAAAGACAGGACATTGGGTAAATCAAAAATGGACAGTTCTATTATTGGAGAGGCTATTATTGGAGTGATTAGAATGAGATTTAAAGGATTGCCCAAGTAAAATTTTCAAAATTTTTTAGGTTTAATTAGGTCAAACAGTTAATTTATAAGATAGATAAGTTAAAAAGACCTAAATAAGTTCAAATATAAAAAATGTTTAATTTTTAAATCAATGAATAAAACATTAATTAAAAATATAAATTTGGTCAATGAAGGAAAAGTTAAAAAAACTGATGTACTCATAGTTGGAAAATATATTGAGAAAATTGGAAATATAGCTGTAACCGATAATAATACAACAGTTATAGACGGATTGGGTAAATATCTTATTCCGGGGGTTATAGATGATCAGGTGCATTTTAGAGAACCCGGGCTTACACACAAGGCTACTATAGCTTCGGAGAGCAGGGCAGCGGTTGCTGGTGGAATTACTTCATTTATTGAAATGCCCAATACCGTCCCTCAGGCTACTACTCAGGCTCTTTTACAGGATAAATTTGATAGGGCAGCTTTGACTTCCTATGCCAATTATTCCTTTATGTTTGGCGGTACCAATGACAATTTAGATGAACTGTTAAAAACAGACTCGCAAAAAGTAGCGGCTATTAAGCTGTTTTTGGGTTCATCTACAGGAAATATGTTAGTGGATGACGAAGAGGTTTTAGAAAAAATATTTTCTTCTACCAAAATGCTTATTGCTGTACATTGTGAAGATGAAACCACTATCCGCGATAATCTGGCTACTGCAAAAGCGGTTTATGGCGATAATATCCCCATGGCTATGCATCCTAAAATAAGAAGTGAAGAAGCCTGTTATATTTCTTCATCAAAGGCGGTGGCTTTAGCCAAAAAAACCGGAGCCAGATTGCATGTTTTTCATTTATCAACTGATAGGGAAACGGTTTTGTTTAGAAATGATATTCCATTAGAAGAAAAACAAATTACCGCCGAAGTATGTATTCATCATTTGTGGTTTGATGACAGTTTTTATAACGAAAAAGGCTCTTTTATAAAGTGGAATCCGGCTGTAAAAACCGCCAAAGACAAAAAAGGGCTGTGGAAAGCCTTATTAACAGATAAAATAGATGTTATAGCCACAGACCATGCCCCGCATACCATAGAAGAAAAACGCCAGGTTTACACAAAGGCTCCCAGTGGAGGCCCATTGGTACAACACGGTTTGCTGGCCATGTTAGAAAGTGTACATCACGGTATTCTTACATTAGAAAAATTAGTGGAAAAAATGTGTCATAATCCGGCAATTCTGTTTCAAATAGAAAAAAGAGGTTATGTAAGAGAAGGCTATTATGCGGATTTGGTGTTGCTGGACCTTGATGCTCCGCAACAGGTAACCAAAGATAATATTTTATACAAATGTGGGTGGTCTCCCTTTGAGGGAACCGTATTTAAATCGGCGGTAACGCATACATTTGTAAATGGAAAATTGGTGTATTACAATGGCCGGGTTAGTGAAGAAAGGCATGGAATGCAGCTGACTTTTGAGAGGTAGGTTTTTTGAATAGGTTTTTAAATCAATCCTTTTTCCTCAAAATATTGTACTACAGCTTCTTTCATAAGTACAGATTGTTCTCCGGGTTTTAGAAAAGGCAGTTGCTCTTTTACCATATAATGCGGCCAACCTTCCTTATCAAAAAAATCAAATTGGTAGTATCCGTAGGGTTCCAGTAGGCGGCAAATGGCAATGTGCATCAGGTTAATCTTCTCGTCTTTTTTAAAACGGCGGTGGCCCTGCCCCAATTCTTCTACACCTATTAGATAGATAATGCCGTCTAAGTCTATTATATTCCCATCTGCAAATTTATCAGATAGTTTTTTCTGAATGGTTTCCCATTTGTGTTTTAAAATATTGGTTACAGCCATTAAATCATTTATTCCAGTTTATAAATCTCCATAATTCTATTTAAAATACTGTCAAAATCTATTTTAAGGTCAATAAGTTTTCCGGTAAATATATCAAATACCCAGCCGTGTATTTTTAATTCACCTTTCCGGTAAGCTCTTTGTACTACAGCCGTTTTTAATAAATTGATACATTGCTCTTGAACATTTAGTTCTACCAATCGGTTATATTTTTTAGTCTCATCGGCAATCGCATTTAATTCATTGCTATGTTGCCTGTAAACATTTCTTATATTCCGTAACCAAGGGTTTAAAATCCCCAAATCTGCTGACTGCATAGCCGCTTTTACTCCACCACAACCGTAATGGCCACAAACTATGGCGTGCTTTACCCCCAGATATTTTACCGCATAGTTTACTACAGACATAACATTTAAGTCTATGCTTATAACCATATTTGCAATATTCCTATGTACAAAGACATCACCGGGAGACAGCCCCATCAGTTCCTCGGCAGATACCCTACTGTCTGAGCAGCCTATGTAAAGCAAATCAGGATTTTGCCCACTCCCCATTTTATCAAAATAAGCAGGGTCTTCATTTAGTTTTTGGGTAATCCATTCTTGGTTGTTTTTAAAAACGTTGGCTAATTTCATAAAATTTTATTTAATGATTAATTATAGGCCATAAAGCATTAAGAGAGTAATTTATCCGCAAAATAATTGAGCATTTTCTCTAACTCATCAAATTTACGTTCTTTTAATTCAATATCAGTGAAGCCTGGTAAATGCTTTGCAAAAAATATATGGTTATTAGACATTTCAAACAAATTGGTAGCGTAAGCATTTGGATATTTAAACTCAGGATTAATTTCCGTTACCACTTTAGATATTAATGTTACCAACTGTTTGTAATTTCTAAAAAAGCCCTTGGCATTTTCCGCTTCAACTTTTTTTGTATAATATGTTTTAACACCTTCTGCAATCACAACCTTGTGTAATATACTTTCGTTGATATAATCTACCGAAGGATTTTCAAAAGTTGCCGATACCAGAGCATTTATAATTATTCTCAATTTTTGCCTTGGGTCTTTAATGTTTAAGGTATTTACTGTAATCAGATAGCTTACCCATTCCCAGTACCACGATACCAGATAAATCAATAATAAGTGTTTATTCTCAAAATATCTGTAAACAGAAGATTCCGTAGAATTAATTCTTTTGGCCAATTTTTTAAAATTAAAAGCCTCAAAACCTATTTCGTTGATTAACAATATACTTTGTTGAAGAATTTTACGGCCTAATGCAGAACTCTGAGGATCTTTTAAAAACATGCCTTCATTAGGAGAAATAACAATTTTTACGCTCATTAAGTTTTATTTGAAGAACAAAGTTAGTTATTAATTATAAATAGTATATTTTTGATAGTAATTATTGAAAAAAAAGGAGGTTTACTATTAATTATAAAAGTATTATTTATATTTGTAACATCAAATCATTTAAGGATTAAACGTAATTCCTACAATGGTAAGATTAAAAATTATGAAATGAGCATTAACAAATTTTATCATTTCTTCACAAGAGGCAATGTGTAAAATTTTTAATGTGAGAACAAAGGAGTTACATTCATTCTCAATTTTATAATTTATTTTCAATTAACTACTAAAATTTATAAGGTATGAAAAACACTATTAGATTATTTACATTACTTTTTGTATTGGTTTCTTTGTTCAGTTGTAAAGAAAAAGTTGAACAAACTAATGCTCCTGCTGTAACAGAACCGGAAGTGGCAGAGCCGGTTTTGGTATCAAAAGTATTAACTTCTGAAGATCAGTCAGCTCTATCTCCTGATAAGGTAATTACTGCTTTTAAAGAAGGAAACGAACGCTACATGAATAACGATTTAACACCCAGAGACCTGCCGGTACAGGTAAAAAACAGTACCGGAGGCCAGTATCCACAAGCTGTTATACTTTCTTGTATTGATAGCCGTGTACCCGTAGAACATGTTTTTGATCAGGGAATAGGTGATGTTTTTGTAGCACGTGTAGCCGGAAATGTTTCTGATGAAGATATATTGGGCAGTATGGAATACGCTTGTAAAGTAGCTGGTTCTAAACTGGTATTGGTTATGGGACACGAACATTGTGGAGCGGTAAAAGCGGCTATAGATAATGTTAAAATGGGTAATATTACTGCTTTGTTATCAAAAATAAGGCCTGCAGTACTTCAACAATCTGATTACGATGGAGAAAAAACATCTAAAAACAAAGAATTTGTAGCTAAGGTAGTGGAAGGAAATGTTGAAAATACCATAAACGAAATAAGAAAAAACAGCCCTATTTTAAAGGAAATGGAGGACAATGGAGAGATAAAAATAGTAGGAGCTGTTTATGATTTGGATACCGGAAAAGTTGATTTTAGGTAATAAACTCATCTTCAATTTTTGTTTTAAACCGGAAATAAAATTTGTTCAGATAAGTTCTAATTTTCATTTGTTAAATAGAAAAGGAGTTTTTTTAGCTCCTTTTTTTTTAACGCTATTTTTTTCATCATAAACTGGTTTAAACCGATTCCATTACATTATAATAGAAAAGACACCTTGAATTAGCTATTTTTCATATATTTTTGTAGGATAAGCATTCAGATTAAAATATTAAGGATATGTACGGCAAAATAAAAGAACACCTAAAAACAGAACTACAACATATAAAAGACGAAGGCCTTTTTAAAACAGAGCGAATAATTACTTCTCCGCAAGGTGCAGAAATAACCATAGAAGGCGGTAAAAAAGTGCTTAATTTTTGTGCTAATAATTATTTGGGATTGTCCAATCATCCCGAAGTAATTCAAGCCGCTAAAGATGCTATGGATACACATGGTTATGGAATGTCTTCGGTGCGGTTTATTTGTGGTACACAGGATATTCACAAAAAATTAGAGAAAAAAATAGCAGATTATTACGGTTTTGAAGATACCATACTCTATGCTGCCTGTTTTGATGCCAATGGTGGTGTCTTTGAACCGTTGTTGACTAAAGAAGATGCAATTATTTCAGATTCGCTCAATCACGCCTCTATTATTGATGGCGTAAGGTTATGCAAGGCCGCACGATACCGTTATGAAAACAACAACATGGCCGATTTAGAAGCCCGGTTAAAAGAAGCAAACGAAAACGGAGCACGGTTTAAGATAATTGTTACCGATGGGGTTTTCTCTATGGACGGCATTGTAGCCAACTTGGATAAAGTCTGTGATTTAGCCGATAAATATGATGCTTTAGTTATGGTTGATGAATGCCATGCCACAGGATTTATTGGCGAAACCGGAATAGGTACCTTAGAGCTTAAAAATGCACTTAAACGTGTGGATATTGTTACCGGAACGCTGGGAAAAGCACTGGGTGGGGCACTGGGCGGCTATACTACGGCAAAAAAAGAAATTATAGAAATGCTGCGGCAACGATCCAGGCCTTATTTGTTTTCCAATTCTCTTGCTCCGGCTATAGTAGGAGCATCCTTAAAAGTTTTTGAACTCTTAGAAAAAGACAATTCCTTACGGGATAAGGTAAAGGAAAACACCAGATATTTTAGAAAAGGTATGAAAGCCGCCGGCTTTGATTTAATAGGTGCTGATGCTGCTATTGTACCGGTAATGCTATATGATGCCAAGCTTTCACAAGATATGGCAAATGCCCTGTTGGAAGAGGGTATCTATGTAATCGGATTTTTCTTTCCGGTAGTACCAAAAGGTAAGGCTAGAATTCGGGTTCAACTATCTGCTGCTCATACAAAAGAGCAACTGGATAAAGCAATTGCTGCTTTTACCAAGGTAGGTAAGGCGTTGAGGGTAATTGCGTAAATTTTAATTATGAGTACCATTAGAATTACCAAACATTTTGATTTTGAAACCGCACACGCCCTTTACGGTTATGACGGAAAGTGCAAAAATATTCACGGCCATAGTTATCAATTGTATGTAACGGTTATGGGCCAGCCCATTAAGGACGCCAACCATGTAAAATATGGAATGGTGATAGACTTTGGCGATTTAAAACGAATTGTAAAATCAGAAATTGTTAATGTTTTTGACCATGCCACTGTGTTGAATGCCAATTCGCCTCATAAGGGCTTGGCAGCCCAAATAGAAGCCCATTCCTCAAAGGTGATTCTGGTAGATTACCAACCCACCAGTGAAAATATGCTTGTTGACTTTGCCGATAGGATACAAACAAAATTACCGGATAATGTAAAATTACATTCATTAAAACTCTGCGAAACCAATAGTTCTTATGCGGAATGGTTTGCTGCAGACCAAAATACTTAGAGTTAACCCGGATTATATTGATGAAATAATCCGGGTTAAATAATTAGACTTGGTATTACCATTTAAAATCGCAAAACAGTACCCACTAAGAAATTAGTAGTGGCTTGCGGATAATAACCCGTGCCTTCTATGGTAGTAATGCTACCGGGATTTGACCAGGTATCGTTATAGGTATAATAATATCCGTTAGACACATATTTTTTGTTAAAAATATTGTTCACTAATCCGGTAATTGTGATGGATTCAAAGATTTTAGAGGGCTGCCATTGATATTGAATATTAAAATCGGAGACAAAATAGTCGTCTAGTTTAGATACCGGAGACTCTGTATTACTCATAAACTGTTCACCTACATATTTGGATAACAAAGTAATTTGTAAGTTTTTTACAGGGCTGTAAGCCAATACATTACTGGCAACAATATTCGGTGAATAGGAAATATCTGTTTCTCCGAGGTTTTTTATTTCTCCATTTATTTCTGTTACAAAATCCATGTTTTTACTACTGCTTAAAGCAATATTAGGCTGCCAAACCAATTTTTTACCCAATTCTACCAAAGCATCTACCTCTAAACCAACTCTATAGCTTTTACCACTATTGGTTCTAACAGGGGCTCCCACATCGTCTATTTGGCCGGTAAGAACCAACTGGTCTTTGTAAAACATACCATAAACATTAGTGTTTAATTTTATTTTATCGGTATCAAAACGCCATCCTAGTTCTATATCGTGTAGCTTTTCAGCGGTATCAATATTGTTTTCAAAGTCGTTTCTTCTGGGTTCCCGTTGGGCTTTGGCATAAGAAAGGTACAATTGATTTTTGTGATTTGCCACATAGGTTATACCAACTTTTGGATTAAAAAAATTAAATTGGGTATTTACTTTAAGCGGCACTAAATCCGAAGTAATTCCATCTGTTTTATAGTGGATAAACCGGCCTTGTACATCTGCAAATAAACTCCAATCATTATTCAGTTTATAAGTGGCTTTTGCAAACAGGTTGCTTTCTTTTTTATTGCCGTTACTTTCGTAATACCGATCTCTTATTTCAGCATTAGAAGCGTATTGTGCCCAGATGATTTCGCCGTAATGATCATTGGTATAATAACTGTATGTTCCGCCAAAAATAAGGTCTAATTGTTCATTTTTATAGTTAACATTGGCCGTAGCTACATAGAAATGATTATCTAACCATCGCCGTCTGATAATATCGGTTTTATCTATGGTTTCATTGCCAATGGTAATAGGCTCTAATTGGTATTCCTCAAAACCTTCGTCTTCTTTGTATTGTTCATAATAACCTTTTCCACGTGTGTAATTCAACCCAATGTTTGAAGACCATCTGTTGTTGTACCTTTCTGACCAATGGAGTTGGTAATGATCTTGTTGATAATTGTCTATTTCATTGTCATAAAATTTTTCATTACCGTCATCATCATAATACAATCCGGATGGATTATACTTTCTGTCTTCTTCCAATTGTTCTTTGGTAATACCCTCCCAGGCTTGGTAGGTAATTTCCTTTCCGCCAAAAGTCAAGGCTTTAATCAACGTATTCCTATCGCGGTAAGCCGCTTGTAAGAAATAAGATTTTAGGTCTGATGAAGCTCTGTCAATGTAACCGTCAGACGAAATTTTTGACAACCTTCCGGATACTTCAATAAAATCATTAATAAGCCCGGTACTGAATTTTACATGGTGTTTTTTGGTGTTATAAGAGCCAAAACTACTGCCTATTTCCGCATAAGCATTGTGTGAAACTGCATCAGTTAAAATATTTAAGCTGGCTCCAAAAGCTCCCGCCCCATTTACCGAAGTACCTACGCCCCGCTGAAGCTGTAAACTCTCCGTAGAGGAGGCAAAATCCGGCAAATTGACCCAAAAAGTGGTATGGCTTTCGCTGTCGTTATACGGAATACCGTTTATGGTTACGTTAACGCGGTCTGCATCGCTGCCCCTTACACGAATACCGGTATAGCCTATGCCGGCTCCCGCATCTGAAGTGGTAACTACGCCGGGAAGATAATTGAGCAAAATAGGCATATCTTGCCCCAGATTTCGTTTGCTAATCTCTTTTTGCGTAATGTTACTATGCGTAATAGGTGAAGTAGCATTAACCCTAACCGCTCTTACCACTACTTCATTGAGTTCTTCGGTTAAAATAGTGTCTTGTTTTTGTTCCTGAGCAATAGACAGATGTACGGAGAACAAAGCCATACACCCAATAAATAATTTTTTCATCGATTAAAAATGTTTTAATCAAATAAAAAGAGGCAATTATTCTTTTGGTGAATTATTATTAATTGGCATGGAGTATAATCTCATTCATGCCAACCCTTATTCCGATGCATTGTATGTTACGATTAGAACCTTTGCAAAAGTGTTTTATCACTAAGCCAATTCTGAGGCTTAATTTTTCGCAAATTCTTCGCTAAAAATGTCCACCGGACACTTTTTTTAATGCTCGGTTCCCTAAACAGCATTACCTGTTCCAGGTTCAATGGGTTTAATCTCAGCCTTTTTAAGTACAGAGTGCGGATTAATGTGTAACTACTTCCGCCTACAACTTATAAACTTAATAAAGCACCCCTTTGTGAGATGAGGCAAAGATAGGAAGTATTTTATGATTTTACATTTTTATTTTCCACTTTTTAGTATTTGACTTGAAAATAATTCCATATTTAACGGATACAAAATTCATTATAGATACAATAGAAGTATTTTGAGATTTATTAACCATTAATAGATAACTCAAACCTCCGGTTTTATCCTGTTCGCTTTCTTTTCTGCCTGATGTTTTTTATTCTTTAACCGTTTTTGTACCGCTTTTTTTGTGGGTTTAGTGGCTTTTCTGCGTTTGGGTTTTTTAAGTCCGGATTTTATAAGTGCTAAAAATCTGCCTATGGCAATTTCCTTGTTTTTATGCTGGCTGCGAGTCTCGTCGCAGAATAGTATTAAGGTCTTGTTATTGGTAAGTTTTGTAGCGATATTTTTATAGAGTAATTGTTTTTGGCTGTCGGTTAGCACCTCAGAATCAGATACATCAAAAGAGAGTTCTATTTTAGAGGAAACCTTATTTACGTGTTGCCCACCGGCACCACTGCTACGTACTGCTTTAAAAGAAAGTTCTTTGATGAGGTTTTCCGGGTTCATAATGCTCTAATATAGTATTTTTTCATAGAATACTCTCAGGTAATTAACTTACAAACCTGTGAAACGCTTCAATGTTCTCCTGACTACCTTGGATATATAACAAATCGTTTTGATAGATTTTATCTGTGGGATGGATTTCATTGACCATTTTATCACCACGTGAAATGGCCAAAACACTGATGCCGTGTTTGGCTCTTATTTTGGCATCTTGTAAAGTTTTTCCGTTGATTTTACTACTGTCGCTGTTTATCCTTACACAAGTAATATTAAAATCAGGAATTGTAGTATTTTTAATGGTTTTGGGCAGTTTTTTCTTCATTTGGAACAATTCATAGTAACCTGACCGGAAGTAATCTTCCAAATGGGTGATATTATCTTCCGGAATAAGAAAATTGTGCAATACTCTGGAAAATATTTCAATAGAAGTTTCAAACTCTTCGGGAATTACATCATCGGCACCCAAAGCTATTAACTCTGATATTTCTTTTACATATCGTGTCCTTACCAGCACATAAACCGATTGTGAAATTTCTCGAATATTTTTAATAATGGTATGGGTGGCATCTGCATCAGAAATAGAAATTACTACTGCTCTGGCTCTTTCAACATGTAAGGTTTCCAAAATATGTGGTAAGGTAGCATCGCCAAAGAAAATGGGAATTTCATCAGTTTTAGCTTTTTTTACCATTTCTGCATTGAGTTCTACTACAACGTACGGAATATTGGCGTAATTAGCCGCTTTGGCCAGATTGGAGCCGTTTATCCCATAGCCAACAATAATTAAATGATTGTCTAATTCGTTATCAACGGTGGTTTCTATTGCACTTTCATCGATGGATTTATCTTTAATTTTTCGCCCCAGTTTGGTTTTTAAAAATTTATCGGCAATAGTGTGGGAAAACATAATTACAAATGGGGTTAAAATCATGGAAACGATAGAAACCGCCAGAAAATACTGGTTGGTTTGTTCAGTTAACAAGTTGTATTGTATCCCGATTTTAGAGAGAATAAAGGCAAATTCTCCTACTTGAAATAACGACAGCCCGGTTAATAAAATAGTGCGGGGTGGGTAATTTAAAACAGCTACGGCAATGGAGGTAGCCACTGTTTTTATGAAAAATACAGCAGCTACAATTAGTAGAACAATACCAATTTTGGCAAAAAAGAATTGTAAGTCTAACAGCATGCCTACTGATATAAAAAAGATACTGGTAAACAATTCCCTAAAGGGTAGAATTATACCGGTAGCCTGATGGCTGTATTCGGATTCTGAAATAATAATTCCAGCTAAAAAAGCTCCCAAGGCCAGTGATAGCCCTGCTTCGGAAGTTAAAAAAGCCACAGCGAAACATATGGCCATAGTAGTGAGTAAGAACAGTTCCTTGCTCTTTGTCCGGGCAATGGCGTGGAGCAATTCCGGTACAATATAACGGGCAGAAACAATAGTTATAATTATCACGATAATTGACTTTACCAATAGTGATACCACACTCATGGTAATATTTTCCGAAGCTCCCGCCAATATGGGCGTAATCAGCATCATAGGTACTACAATAATATCCTGAAAAATAAGAATGGCCAAGGCATTTCTGCCGTGTAGGCGTTTGATTTCGTTTCTGTCTTGTAGAATTTTTAATACAATTGCAGTACTGGAAAGTGAAAACAAAAACCCCACAAAAACCGCTTTTTCAATAGAATTGCCCAAGAAGTAATAAGCCAGTCCGGATATTACAATAGTAATTCCCACCTGAAGCATACCACCTATAAATACGGTTTTTTTTATTGATGCCAGTTGCTTTATAGACAATTCCATGCCAATGACAAAAAGCAATAGAATAACGCCTATTTCAGAAATTACCTCTACTTGATCTACGGCATTGATTAAACTAAACCCATAAGGGCCAATAACAATTCCGGTAATTAAAAAGCCTAAGATGGAGGGTAGTTTTAACCGCTGTAACAGAAATACAATTACAATGGAAAAACCCAGTAGTATAACCAAATCTTGTAAAAGTGGCAGGTGCATAAATAGTTACGATTTGTCAGTTGAGATGAATTGCCGTAAAACGGTTATTTTTTTAAGCGAAAATATAAAAATAAGGTTAATATGTTGGTGTTAAACACTTTTTATTCTCCCATTTTCCTAACAGGGAGTCTGGCGGGATAATCTTGCCGTCACAGGTTAAAAAATTACTTTTATCGTCTTTTTTTAGCATTTTTAATTTGCCGTTTGACAGGGCAGAAAGCAATAGAAAAACCGTCTTTTTTTTAGTGTAAGATTTGTATTTATTACCCAATGTAACACCAACGTTATTGTTATACAAATCCATATCAGACGATGGTTTATCGGGCAACTGCCCATCTTCCAAAGCACCATTTTTAAAGTCTAAATAATTGCCTTTTTCATGTGCTTTGCCCAGTCTTAAGGCTGCCTTTTTACCTATTTTTTGAGACAGGCGAGCCATCCAAAAACCGTGTTTAAAAGCATCCAACCGGCCACCGTTTTTGTCCTTGCCAATAAGCCCCAATTGCTTTATAGAATCAGTTACTTCTAAAGCAGCATTGGATAAAAATGCTGCTTTTTTGGCTTTAAAAGGATGAAAAATAACCCATTTTTTCTCCGGTTTGGATAATTTTTTATAAGATGCTGTTAATTTTGGCGAACAACCTATCAGAAAAAAGTAAACACAAAAAGCACAAAAGTATTTCATGTAAGGGTTTTTATACTTATTACAAATGTATAACTTTGTA
>PDWI01002777.1_pt1 | contig 25814 bp, 33 predicted proteins | sample 1430891 | NCBI WGS metagenome assembly PDWI01 (sample SAMN01162508, study PRJNA174530) | Oral metagenome, whole genome shotgun sequencing project. | biome: Marine environment; feature: Marine mammal; material: Swab sample of the gingival sulcus; isolation source: swab sample of gingival sulcus...
CATACCCCCAATTGTCCTCATAGTACTCCCAATCATCGCTATAATTCCAGCTATCTTCGTAGTAATTCCAATCATTACCGTAATAGTCCCAATTGTCGTAATATTTCCAATCATCGTAATATTCCCAATTGTCGTAATAGTATTCCCACGATTCATAGTATTCCCAATTATCGTAGTACTCCCACGCCTCATAATACTCCCAATCACGCGGATACACCGCGATAAGCTCACAAACGGTCAAAGCCTTATCGGTTCTGAAGTTTATGATTCGATTGATGTAGAAATATCTGGAGTACTGTTTTAGATATACGAGTCTGAAAAAATCAAGGTTCGCTACATCTACGAGGGTTAAATGGATTTTCGCTTTTACGACTAAGGGACGGTTTAACAGTTGTATGGTAGATCTGTAATTTTTCTTTACACTATGTTTCAGAGATGTGTTTTCCGTCGAAGCGATAGGAATTTCGCCTGTGTAGCTTTTGGGCGGTGAGTTAAATGAAGATCTAAGGGATATAGTTTCCTGTTGTCTCCTTATTGAGTATAATTTAGCTCCCTGATCTTGGGTGTCAATTTTCACGACCTTGTTGGCTTGTTCCTCCTCGCCCCACGTAAGTTTATAAACGGGATAAATCGGTATGTTTTTTATCTGTAAGGCAGAAAATTCAGATAGGTCGTTCGCCACAAGATCGGTTTTGGGGCTGTTGTAAATGGACTGGTATATCGTTCCTTGCTTTTTAAGGTTAGCGTTATCTAACCTAAATAGCTTTTCGGTTTTGCCGTCGTTGTACCCTCCCGCGCTGTCCTGAAAATGTTCCCCAACTTTATAGCTTTCGCCTACGATTCCATTAAATTTTGAACTCCAATCATAAGCGTTAGTTCTATCGTTTATGATATCTTCAAAGCTCCGGAACTGACAATGTTTAGCGTCCTCATCGACTTTTACGACTAAGTTTTTCCTAAACATTAAATCTTTCAAAAACGCGGTGAGGTCGATTTTGTGTGCAATTTCTAACATCTTAACCTCGCCGCCGTCTTCCGTGAATTGCACGACGGTTTCAAGCTCCAGTTTTCTTACCACTTCGGCATGTACGGGCGAGGTTAAGGTATTATACAGGCGTATTTCGTAAATAAGTCTTAGAGTTCTAAGCCCCCGAACTTCTATGTGTCTATGTTGAGTAATTGAAAAATTCGCCTCTCCGGCATCTCCCATAGCAGTTTTTGGCGCGAATAGCTTCTCCGGCTCTCCCACACCTGAATCCAAAAAAATTGAAGTGAGGACGTGTACTGAAGCTATATCGCCGTTATTCGATTTGAGCGTCGCGCCGTCAAGCCCGTCAAAAATCATGGTGTGTGTCCCTGATCTAAAAGCCGCCCAACCGCCAACATCGAACCTGTACGTTACATAAGACTTAGGGGGGATAGAGACGTACCCTCTTTCACTTATATCCTCATTATTTCGGTAAATTTCTTTATTATGAAAATCCTCGAAACCTTTAAAGGGTATAACTAAATTATCGCTAAAGTCGATACCTGAAGCTGTATATCCCGCGAAGTCCAATAATTTTTTGAAAAGCGTACTTGCGTACATGCACGGAACCCACAATCGGCTATTGGAGTACCACGCCTCATCGCGTCGGTCTATAACCTCACCCTCTGTGGTTTTTAACATCGTATAGATGTATCCTTCTACGTTCTCGAAAGAATTAAAGATGTTATCTGGAGAGGAGTAGTGGTCGAACTCGGCTAAATCGAGGTTCTGGAATGTTTTGTGCGCTATGGTCTCGTAAAAATCTACACCTTTGAAGAAAAACGCGACTTCATAAAACTTTTGTGTTGCACGGAAAATGGTGCAAAGTCCGTTGACCTGTAACCCGCCCTCTTTTATCGTACAAGGCAAACGTTTGTAAGGCACGCGGGAAACATTACCCTGAACGGATAAAAGTCCGAAAATTTTCTTATTTGTTGCGGTAATCGGCAGTTTAACTCGGTTGGTGTAGTTGGTACGTAGGTATCTGTGCCCCGTAAAATCGCTATTCTGAAAAGTAAAAGCGACTACGGAATTATCTGTCATATCGACTTCTATGCCCTCGATAAAAACCCTCATCGCCTTTACATTTTTTGCGTTAGTGGTTCACTTAATTCGCAAGTCGCCTCGAAACTTACAAAGTTGTTTGACTTATCCTTAAACTTAAATTCTTTGCTGATTACCCTCACACGCTCCCAAGTATTTGAACCGCTGAACCTCTCGCCGCGATACAAATAAATTTCGGGGGATAACATGATGGATATTAGCAAATCGCGTTCGTTTACGTGGACGCGCGTATGAATTTTTTGAGTAAAAACACCTCGTTTGCCAATTTCTTGAACGTGTCTGTAAGCAGAACGGTTGTCCATCACAACGCCTCCCGACTTCGTGGATAGCCTCATTTCGCTTTGTGGCTTGAATAGATGGTATGAATAAGCGCCTTGCTGGTTTAACCATTTAACGTACACCCCGCACGCGTCAATCGCTCTACAGGGGCGTATTTGAGTGTTTGAAGCTCCTGTTTGCACCAAATAACGACGTATTAAGTGCTGGTCTAAGGTGCTATACTCGAAAGGATAACCTACGTAACATTTCAAATCCTGTATCGGGGCTAAAATCTTACCTATGAAGTCCTCGATTTTGGAATTGTACTGGTCTGTGGACTTCAAAAATCTGTAATAAGAAAGGTTTAAATCGTCGATTACGTCAGCGTCTTTGTACATTCTAACCTCAAAATCGAAGGCGTGCCACAACCGTCCACCCCCCGCTACGGGGTCGGAGTGTTCAGAATAGCTATATTCATCGTTAAAGTCTGATATTAGACAAGCTACGAAGTTACAAGCGGCAAATCTGAAAATGCCGTAAGGGTCGGGATACAGGAGTACGTGCTGGTCTAAACAGGTAATAACTGCCCTGTCCGCCTCGTTGTCGGAGTGTTTGAAAACGATTTCATAATTTGTGTAAGCTGGTATGAAACCGCTTTCATTTTTTATGTCGCTTAAAATTTCGATCATTTACGTCTGTGGCGTTTGGGAAGCTCTTTAAAATATCAGATCTAATATCTCGTAAAAATACAAAACTTAGCTCATTCAACATTTTATGAACTGTCTCGCCTAAAAACGACTCTACCACGTCGCTAATGACCTTGCCTTTGTTGAAATGGTTGGGTACTTTTATGCCCTCTCGCGCTATCTTACGGGCTATCAGATAAGCAAACTGCTTCTTTTTTTCTCTGAATATGGGGGGTAGTCCTTTTTTGACTTCAATCCAGTCCTCGATAGCCTTCCGGGGCGGAAACTTTTTGGAAGGTCTCCTACCGTGTTCCATGAACCAAGCGTGGTAGGGTGCGGTAACGGTCAGCTTCCTGTCCCTAATTCCGTAATCAAGCTCATCTTCGTATTTTCCTGACGCTTTTAAACCGAGCTGCTTGTACTTTTCAATCAGTTTACTTTTAAGCTCGTTCAGGTACTTAGCGTATATCTCCTTTTCATTTGTCATATTTGTACTCTATTACAAATCTAACCTTCAAACCATCGATGTTCGTGTCGTACTGATTCGATACCTCGACTTCTCTCCAGCTCTTTACTGTCCACCCCTCACAAAAACTAAAGCCGTCAAACACCTTTATAACCTCTTTTTCCAAAGCGGCAATATGGTCTTCGTACTTGAAATTATAGTCGGGATCATCAAATTTGGAACGGACGCACAAAACAAATTCCCCTTCAAAGCTGTATCCCTCGATCGCTCCAAAATCGTTAATATCGTAAGTCCGATCTTTCCAAAGAAGTAAAAAATATTTGGCTCGATCGTCAAAATCAAGGTCTGAATCGTCCTCAAAATCCTGTAAATTTTGCCACTGATCAGCTCCGTAGTTGAATTTCCAACTTAGGTTTTCGTTAAATTCTTTTAGCTTTTCTACCAACATAATGTAAATAATCTCGTTCTATATCGTTTTTTACCTTTTCAAAAACTAATTTTCTAAATACTATCGAATATGGTTGTTTAAGCAGCGCCTCGTATTTCAGAATATCGCCTCGCGCCAAAAAATCCAAATCAGGGTATCCCTCGAAGCGATTGAGCCTCTCAAATCCCGCCGCTTTCTGGGCTGGTGTCAGCTCGCTTGCAAGCTCGTGGCGCACAATTCGGGCTAATCCTTGAAGTCGGCTAACAACGAACTGGTAAGCGGCAAAACAGTTGTACAGTTCTAAGTTGTAAAATCGCTTATCATCTATCCCGTACACTAACTTTAATACGTTTCTGACTTTCCCGCTTTTGACCGACGTTTGTATTTCGAGCAGCTCTCCCCACTCCAGTTCAAAAAAATTACTGGTGATAGGTCTTTTCTTTCTACGTCCTACCTTCAAAATCCTTTCGCTCCTAAGCCCGTATTTGATAACGAACTGTATCTCGACTTTCGCCGCGTCAGACAGGTCAAAATAATCTTTAACCTTTATACGCTTTTTAAAAATACTGTTTAAGCTATACGACTTCGACCCCATGAATCTGATTTTCGCGTAAATTTAGCTAATTTCATGACGGCTACGTAACGCATCGCGTCGATGGCGTGGTTAAAGGCATCGACCGGAACGTTCAGACGCTGTCCCTCGCGGTCGGTATCCCAACTATATCGCCTCAATTCAGTTATCAAATTCACGCTCGCCTCCGTAACCGTAAATTCGGTTTCTTGCAGAACGCTAATCCCGAAATTCACGCTATCCTTACCCTTCATAGCGGCTTTTACCGTAAGCCCGTAGCGGTTCAATTCCGCTATGCTCTTCGGGTCTGCACTGTCCGCGTATATCAACTCACCTTTTTTCACGCCTTTCTGCTTTGAAATACGGGCAATATCCGCGTTGGTCAGTTCCCGCTGGTATATCACCTCGTTCCAAATATATTTCCCATCTGACTCCCAAAGCTCGATTAAGGTTGTGGGGTCGTTAGTAAAACCGAAGTCCATGCCTCGCGCAACTAATTTCGCCGCGCGTGGTATGCTCGCTATGGTTGTCCAGTTTTGGAAGATCACCCCTTCCAGTACACCAGTCAAGCCCAAACCGTACACTTTCCACCAGTTAGCCCAATATTTGTTTTTTATGTTAATTTCCTGAAAAAGTTCAGATCCTTGCAGCTGCGGGTCGTGGAAGCCCTTGTCGCGCTTTATTAGGAGGTCTTCTAAGGTTTCGGGGGGTAGAGCTTCGTTGTCGAAGTAGGTAAGTTTCAGAAATTCGCTGTTTGGCTCGGTGAGTACTTCGGTGTGTGCCCAAAATTCCTCGTCGGGGTTGTAGTCGATAAAAACCTCTTTACTTCTAATCATAAGCGCGTCGGCGACGGAATAGGGGATATGGTTACCTTCGTTCAGGAATAAAATATCACGCTTTCCTGCCGCTTTGGCTTTTCCTGTCGTGTCGAAGGACTTAAATTGTATCCGGGAACTGTTGGCGAAAGTGTACTGGAGAGGGTTTCTAAGCCACGACCCTTCGACCCATCGACCCGTATCAAACATCACTTTTTTGAAAATATCCACCGCGCCGTCCTTCACTGCCGGTATGGTCTCCGCCACGATCGTAACTTTCAGATTCGGGGTACGCGCACAACGGTCTATCAAAATCGGTATTATAGCGTAAGTTTTGCCCGCGCTTGTGCCCCCCTGCACAACCTTTTTTCGGGCTTTCATGGCTCGGATTTTATGTATAGCGGTAGTATAAAGAAACACTTCTATTCATTTTGGTAGTCAGCCCCGAATAATGGTTGTTCGACTTTTACAGTGGCTTCGTTTTTCTGTGGCGCGGCAATTCCGTACAACTTCGCAATTGTTTCGAGAACGCTTCGAGCTTCTTTGTAGTCCTCAATATCGACGTTTTTACGATAGAGGATTTCAAGATTTTTGTTAATTTGACCTCTAAGCAGATCCTTGTCCACCGCCCCTCGTAGCTTATCCCGCGCGGCGGCGATGTACTTATCGACCATTCGTTCCGTTACACCCCAATCCGTTTTTTCCGAAATAAAACGAAGTATTTGTTGCCTACTCACAAAACGACTCAAGAGGATAGCGACTTGCTCTATCCTCTTGTTGAACTCTTCTTTGTTTGATCTTCGGCTTCGTGGCATGTTTCGTTAAAATGATTTTCCGTTTTTGTTTTTCTTACGTTTTGGCTTACGTTTAGACGCGTTTTTAGACGCTCCGCTGGCGTTACCGCCCTTTCCTGATGTGGCTGTTTTCTTTCCCATTTTTCATTACTTTTTTTAAATCACGCCCTCGAATACTTTTGTCGATTGTGTGATATGTTTGTATTATAGAGTTTGTTATGGCCATATTGAACTCGTATAGCTCTTTATTGTCTTCGATCATGAATTGTTCAGACGATCCTGAACTTCTCAAGTTCGCACTTCCATGCATCACTATTTTTTTGCCGCCCTCCGTCTCAATTAACACAATTTTACAATGTGTGCCGGCAACGGCTAATTGGAATTTGTCCTCAACGTCCAATTTTTTATAGATTAGCGGAATTAAATGCCGCCTCTCGTGTGAATAAAAATAGTCAGAAATTATTAAATTAAGTTTCTCGATATAGTCTCCGTTTATCAAATTTTCTAACGAAATAACGTTCGCGTCTGACATTGAAAGAGTAGAAATAGTTAAATTTCTACAAAGTATGTTGTTTTCGACGATAAATGCTTCTATAAAATCCCCGAAAATGAAAGACCCATCGACAACAATATAAAACCTGTCGTTAGCCTCAAAATTGATACTTCTAACAAGTTTTGTAGTGTTCTGGTAAAGGATCGTTTTTGGATTTCGAGGTAACTGCAATTTCGGTTTATGTATCCTACAATTCGATTTAGAGGCTACACCGTCAAAATCGACAAGCTCTGGAATATCGAGATCAAAATCGTTAATATCCAAATCGGGATACAAATCAGTTAATTCGTTCATTTTTCACTTCTTTATTATAAAAATACAAATTTACTGTTAATATACAATTTCTAAGAAATATAATAAAAAAGCTCGACAAGCGTCGAGCTTTAAAAGGTTTTTAATCGGTGTTTTTATTCGGCATCTCCTCTTATTTCAAGATTATCTAAAAAATCAATAATTTTGTCGATTGCCTCCTCGCGAGCGGTTTCGTTATAAGATTTAACACTCTCTTCGGCATTTTCCTCAATCCACTCTTCGCGTTCCGAAACAGTCATATCGTCCCAATTTTTCGGAAGCTCAACTTCTAAATTTTCGGATATAGTAGTTTCATCGTAATTTGCGATTAGGTCGTTAGCGCCATCGAAATAGTTTTCGTAATTATCCACGCTGGTGATCTCAACTCGTGCTTTGTTTTTGTCTAAAAACCCCCAATTACTCGAAGCGTCAGTACGTTCAGAAACTTCCTGATCTTCTATATCGAGCCACACGCTGTAATTTACTCCAGGATTCACCTCGTCTTCAGGGTAATTTTCGTTTAGAAAATCTTTGATCATCTCTTTAAAAAGCTCGACCCAATTCTCTTTTTTGTACTCTAAGAAAAACTCGGCTAACTCTTTAACGTAAAGACGATCAAGCTCGGAAAAATCATATTCGTAATCAGGTTCATCGTCGTCAGAAACGTCCTCAAAAGTTACGAGATTCTCGTCTAATTCGGCGATCTCCTCATGAGTTGCATCACCTTTTGAAAATCCATCTTCTAAATGTAAAGCGGGCAAATTGTACTTTTCGTAAAATTTAGGGTCAAATTCACTTACCAAATCGACTTCTGGCTTTTGAGTTAATTCTGTGTAATTGTCAAAAATTTCTTTTGTTAATTCTCTAAAATTTGTCATCGTTCTAATTTTTAAAAATGTTAATTAATATGTTTTTTTTGTTTGTTGTTATACTACAAATATACGACTATTTCCTGAAACTACCAAATTTTTTTGCACTTTTTTTTGCAATTTTTTCGATTTTTCTTTGTGTACAACGATATTCTGCCGAATACCTTGACTGTCAGGCATCTATAAAAAGCGTTCAAGTTTTTACACCTGAACGCTAAACAAACATATTAATTAAATAGAACAACGAAAACTAATAAGGTTCGAGCGAAATATATTTAATTCTATCTATCTCGCTTTTAATATTTTTACTTAATCTTTCAAAATCGTTTTTGTTTATTTGTACGATGTTTAACTCTTTAAAAATCTTTCGCGCTAAAGAATAGTAAATTTCCTGTCCCGCCTCGATTTTTGAAATTGTAGATACCGAAACGTCCGCCTTGTCTGAAAAATCTTTTTGTGTTAATCTTTGTTTTCTTCGTTCTTGCTTCACTACTCTACTTGCGTCATCTTCCACAATTTTCATATCCCTCGCACTCGCTTTCACACTTCTTAACACGCTACTAATCGTTTCCTTTTCGACGATCACGAATCCAAACAAATCTAACATTTTCAAAAAAGTGTTTACCGAACTTTCAACTTCGCTCGATTCGATACTTTTCAAAAGTGTTGTTCTTAGTCCCAACAGTTCCGCAAGCTCCGCCGCCGATAACTTCCGTGCCTTTCTATTTTTCCGTATCCAACTTTCAATTCTCATTTTTTTCTTATTTTTAGTCGGATTAAGCAGTTTTAAGCCGCCTAATCCGAACAAATATTTCCTACATACTTTAATGCCGAAACGGTTCGATTTTGCCACCCTTTAAGGCATTTCACAAATAACTTGATTTTCGGGAAACCAGTAGCTCGGTCTAATTCCATAGACCTGTCCGCTTTTGCTTTCGTCCGTGAGCGGTATATTTCTCATCAGCTTGTTGTTTTTGCCGTAAACACTCCAATCTGCCCAAAAATCGTTAATCTCCCACTTCATGACTTCTCCCCAACCATCTCCTGAATTTTTTCCAAGATGGGTGCAAAATCGAAGCAAATGAGCTATCTTTTCGGGGTCGCCGACGCAAAACCATTCGACAAATGAACAGTGTTTATAATATAGCGTTAAGCGTGCTGCTTTGAATTTTCCTCTGCTCATAGCTATCTTTTTTTTACCGTCGAAAAAATCAGAATCCTGAATCCAGTCGCCTTTTTTTACCTTAAAAGTTTTATGCTCTATAACAGGTTTCGAGAATTGAGCGAAGGAACAAGCGTAGTACCACAAATCTCCGCCCAATTTCTTAAAAGGCAATTCGATATTTAAAGTTTCAGGAATCGTGCTTTTCCGCGATTTTGTAATTATCTGATCTCCCAATTTTTCGCGAACGGCATGATAGAATACTATCGAATCCAAAGGCAAATAAGGGTCGCAAATCACTCCGCTTCTCAAAAAAGCTCTTATTCTTAAATTTTTAAATTCATTCATGTTTTTTCTTTTCTTTCACAAAAGCGTTATTTGCAAGTTCGTAATTTTTAATAATTAATTCACGTTCTGCAAGATTAGAAGGTGAAACGTTATATGAAAAAGGCTGCCATTCCAAATTTCTCGCGGCATCAGTGTAAAAACTTATACTGTCAATACTGTCAAACCCGATACGCGCCCAATCTCTACAATCGTTAACGTTCCAGCCTGCTCCTAAATTATGCACCCATTTTACTCCTTTAGTTTTCATATGTCTGATTATAAAGGACATAGCAGCAGAATCATCAGCAGTCAAAGACGGATTTGAGATAGCGAAAGTGTAAGGAACACGACTATTTACTGAACAATAAAAATCAACTTGTTTGCATGCAAGCATTAAATCAATTCTTTTTTTCTGCTTGAATTGTATGACGGGAACAACGTCTATGTCTATATTGCTTCTCCAGAATTTATAGTTGTCCATTGTTTTTTCAGGGTCGAGAAATTTGTCAGGGGCTATCGCTAAAACAGGAGGTTTGTCGCTTCCGTTATATTTCTTGTAATACGCTCCTAATCTGAACATGTGCTTGCTGTCAATCTCTTTATTTTTTCTTGATAAAGAATAAGCCCCTGAATCTAAAATCACAAACTTATCAGCAGCTGATAAAGAAGGCTTTGCGGGGAAAGCATACAGTCTCGGTTTTCCCGCGAACAAATTTTTAGTTATTTTTGATTGACAAGCAACAAACATCTTTTTACTTTTTTACAAACAAAGTTCCAACATCGCCTTTTTTCAAAAACTCCGCTACATTTTCTTTTTCCGCGCTTTTTGTGTATTTCACAAAATCGAAATTCTCGAATTTTAAATCAGAGTTTATTACGTCTTTTTCTTTTAATTCGACTTTCAATTTGCCGTGTCCGACGCGCGCATTACCTCCAATCTGCGAACTCGAATCAATCCACGCCTTCAACGTCGATAAAAAAGCTCCCGTTTCTGCCTCTGTCGTGTCTTTTAAGCAAATCCGCCAAAAAAATCGAGTTCCGGCAGCAAAAGTCTCTAAATTGTATTGCATTTGATTCCCTTTAGCCTCTACAGCATCTTCCTCTTTTATGAAAGGTCGTAGGTTGTCATTTTTTGTATCGTCTTTTCGGACGTACATCTCGGTCTGGCAATAGTCCCAAATTGTCTTGACCTCTCTGCCCTTATAATACTCTTCCGAGATAAAAGGTAAGGTTTCCGAACATATCGGGATCATTTTGCCAATATCGACTTTGCCGGGCAACATTATGTTACCAATCGACGCTCCGAAAACGGACAGAATCGGCACACGCGCTTTTAGTTCGCGAACCATTCCAATGTCTAAGTTTTTGTCGCCTACGCTCTCCAGCGAACCTCCCGAAAATAAAAGATTAAAAACATCGGCGTTCACCTGTGTTTTCTCTCCGGCTTTATCCGTCAAAGCCTCACGTGCGGCGATGTTCCTTAGCGTCCCTCTTACGCTGTTTCCTGAAATAACAGGAATAAGCACCACTTTTCCGTTCGGAAGTACGAATTTTTCACGACGCAACTGCGTAGTTATCCCATTTCGCTCTCCGCCGTTATGGCTTATCGACGATTGAGCCGTGCAAACTCCTTCTAAAACATAAGTCTCCATTTGTTTTCGATTTTATAATTTAAAACTCTCTTTCCGTTCTTCATTTTTTAAACGTACAAGTATCACCAAATAAGTGGTTTCGTCGCGTATCCAATCCAAAATTTTTTCATCTTCGCCGCGATTCACAACGCTTAAAACGTCGTCCAAATGTTGTTTTTGTACAGTAATCGGGATCTTTTTTTGGATATTCGACAAAAACATCTTCAAATCACTCGTATAACTCGCGGATCTTATCGCGTCTTCAAAAAGTCTCCATACATCTCTTTTGTACCTGTCTTTGTAAAGATCTTCAATGCCTCGCCACAAACCCCATAGAAATTTGTCGGCTACTAATTCTTGTGTTAATTTTTCCATATTTTCAGAATTTAGTCGGAATAAAGCATAAACGCCGAAAAATCGAATATGCCGCTACCCCTGTATTGTTTTAATATATCTTCGTGTTTTTTCCAATTCTCGACTCCAATCTTAAAAATAAGGCGATCAGAGTACTGCCCCTCGATTATTTGCTTCTGTGTGAATTTATACGCTAATAAAGCTAACATGTTTGAGTGTAGCAGCTTTAGTAATTTGATGTCGGGAACGACGTGGTGGTTTTCAAGCTGCCACTTGTTTTGTATGTGTTTAAAAACGATATGTTTTTGTCCCGAATCCGCTAAACAGACAACTTCCGCACCTCCCGCGACTAACTCGAACATTTTCCTTTTTTCGGCTTTCGATAAGCAGAACCACTCTCCATTTTTGATAATGTGTGAATAGGTTCTGAAACGCTGCTTTTTGTCCTTTCCTGTTTTCTTTTGTACTATCTCCGAACTCTCATCGAAACAAAACAATGCCTCATTTGAAATTATATCACCTTCAAATAACGAATCGTGATCGTTAAACGTTTTCCCTACCCACTTATCAAAATTCACTCCGCGCGATTTTTTTCCCGTTACCCTACACACACCCTTCTCATCACCGTATATCTTATTATCAGCTCCGATTCTATAAAAAGTTTCACAAATATGTTCCATTTTTCTCTATTTTAAAAGTTTATAAAGCGACTGGGGTACGGTTCTATAGTTTTACATTTAAACATTCGATTCCAATCAGCCGCCTTAGATAAAAAAGCTCGACAAGCGTCGAGCTTTTTGTTGCCAACATGCTTACTCTGCTCTGTATCCTAAGAACTCTCCGTTCCTCTTGTACACATTTTCTCCAATTTTAATCTCTTCTGCGGGAACATTATGATATAAATATACAAGTTTTCCTGACACTCTGTCTTTTGTCAAGATTTCACCTATTTCAACATCATAGTTCATTTCAAGGTTTTCGTCTTTCTGTCTTTTTACTGTAAAAAAGTCAGCGTCAATCTGTTTTGTTCCTGTTGTGAATCTCATTGTTTTAAAAATTTAATTGTTTTTTTTTTGTTTGTTGTTATACTACAAATATACGACTATTTCCCGAAACTACCAAATTTTTTTGCACTTTTTTTGCACTTTTTTTGATTTTTCTTTGTGTACAACAATATTTCTATTGTATTGGTTTGGTTGCCAGATATTTATGCCTCACTTATTCGTTTTATGCTGTGCAACATATTTATTCATTTGTCTATTTACGTTGCTCAACAATCTATCAATGTGAAATACGATAATATCGTTATCACTCGCCGCTCTCAAATGCTCTAAATCGTTTTCGCTTTCTATGAAACTGATTAAAGTCTTTTGTTGTTCTACGCTCATAGCTAAAATTTCGGTGAGGGGGTAAAAAATCCCCTCGATTTCGATTCCTTTTCTAAACATACTTTTGTTACTCTATTAAAAATTATTAACCTAAATATTTATTTATCTGTGCTTTAACCGCTCCCATTAGTGCCTCTTGACCCGTTTTTTTGCCGTCTAAGGCTTTTATAATATCGTAATCGACTGTATCCTCGACTGCGAACTTAAAAACCTTAACGGGCTTGGTTTGCCCTTGCCTCATCAATCTCGCGTTCGCTTGTAGGTAAAGCTCTAAAGAGTACGTAAGCCCGAACCACGCCACTATACTGCCGCCGTGCTGCAAATTTAATCCATGTCCCGCGCTCGCGGGGTGGGCGATCAGGATTTTAATCTTGCCCGCATTCCAATCTTTGATGTCCTGTGGCGTTTTAAGCTCCCTCACGAACTTTCCTATACCCTTTAGCCTCTTTATGCGATGTAGGTCGTGTTTGAAGCTGTAAAACGCTAAAATTGGTTCTCCCTGCGATTCCTCGACTAATTGTTCAAAGGCTTCGAGCTTGAAATTGTGGACGTGTTTCACGTTTTTGTCTTCGTCGTAAATCGCACCGTTGGCGAATTGCATCAATTTGCCGATCAAGGCTGCCGCGTTGGCTGCGGTTATGGTCGTATCGTCTTCGCCTTGTAACATTTCAAGTATTCGTTCTTTGGCGAAGGTGTTGTATGCCGATAAAGTCTGATTATCAAGTTTTACGTTTATGGTGTGGTCGATTTGTGGCGGCAACTCTAAATAATCGCGGGATTTCATACTCACGCAAATATCGCCTATTTTGTTATAAATCACCTTTTCCGCGCCTTTGGCTAAATGGTATTTATAGACGATATGCCCGTTTTTCATTCCTTCCCTGCAATATTTCTGCCTAAACCCCGTTACGGTCTTACCCAAGCGTTTTCCCATGTCTAACAAGTAAATTTGAGACCAAATATCGACCAGTCCGTTTGGTGCGGGAGTTCCGGTAAGCCCAACGACGCGGTCGAAAAGCGGGCGGACTTGTCTCAAGGCTTTGAATCTTTGAGCTTTCGCGCTTTTGAAGCTCGAAAGCTCGTCGATAACTAACATATCAAAAGGCATGTAGCTGCCGCCGTAATACGAAACAAGCCAAGCCGTATTCTCGCGATTTATGATGTAGATGTCGGCATCTTGCTCAAGCGCCTTTTTTCGCTGCTTTTCCGTGCCTAAGACAAGACTTATCCTCAAATGTTTCAGATGCTCCCACTTCTGTATCTCATCGCTCCACGTGCTTCTGGCAACGGATTTGGGGGCTATTACAAGAGCCTTATCTATCTCTAACCTGTCATATTTAAGCTCCTCAATTGCGGTTAGTGTACTGACCGTCTTGCCTAAACCCATTTCTAAAAATAATGCCGAAAACGGTTTATTTATAATGTGTTGTACCGAAAATTTTTGATACTGGTGCAAATTATCTCGATTTAAATTTGCCATTTTGTTTTTTTTTTTTTAATTTAGCTGAAATATTTTTCGTTCTTAATTTTACTTATTAAAGAAACAAGGTAACAACCGTAACAACCTGGTAACAACGTTGTTACCCATCAAACTTCCTCAAAATCAAGGCTTTAAAGCCGTTTTAACAACCGTAACAACTTTTTTTAGGATCACTTAGAATGGATTTTAACATATACAATAATTGTTAGTACATGTTAAAATCCATTCTAAGTGATCCTAAAAAAAGTTGTTACGGTTGTTACTTTTTTTATATTATATTTATTTATAGATAGTTATCAAGGTAACAACCGTAACAACCGTAACAACCGTAACAACCTCGATGCGGAGGTTGTTACCCTTTCCGAGAATACCATCTTTGTGTCCCGTATAGCCTGTCGCCTTTTCGTGTTCTACTTTCCCGCTCCCAACCTTTCAAATTATCCAACATACTTTTAACCTCCCACGACTGACGTTTGCCGAAGTCTGCAAGCTCTTTACCCCAAAGCTCCGCCCAAATTTCTTTGGCACACACCTGTTTTCTTTGATTTGTTCCCTTTACGCGGATACTTTTTTCTTCGTTTATGTAATTACGTCTTTCGTATAGAGTCATCTGTTCCCATCTGTCCGGGAGTGGCATTTCCAAAAATTGTTCGATGTCGCTTTGCCGCTCGTCTTTTTGGGTATGTCTTTCCTGTCTTTTCCGCGCTTCGCTTTCCAGATCTTCGAGCCAAAGAGCTTCGCCTCTTTGATACCTATACTTAGCCTCCGCCCATATCTGATCTACGTCCTCGCTTGCAAGCTCATCTACGTCTTTAACACCCTTAAACACTTCTACAATCCAAAATCGGCGATTGCCTGTTGGCGATTGCAAAAAATCGTTTTCGTTGGTGGTTGCTATAAATACACACTGTCTTTTATATTCGACTAATCTTTTGCCGTAGGCGGGTCTGTACCTGTCTGTTTGTTTTGTAATGAAGTGTTTTACGTTTTCAACATCGGCGCGTTTGATGCTCGATAGCTCCGCCATCTCCAAGATCCACGCTCCTCTTAGCTGTTCATACGCCTCGCGCCCGATCATGGTACTGCTGGCAAACGAATCCGAAAACCACTCACGCCCGAATTTCGACAAAAAACGCGATTTTTTTAAGCCTTCTTTGCCCGTTAGCGTCAAAACGTAGTCGAATTTGCAGCCCGGATCGTACACCCTCGCCACCGCCGCCGTGAAAGTTTTGCGGGTTACCGCCCTTGTATAATCACAATTTTCGGCATTGAAAATCTCGATAAGGAGGTTATCCAACCTTTTCACGCCGTCCCATTTTAGCCCGTTTAGATATTCGCGGATAGGGTGGCGGCTGTTTTCGTTTAGAATTAAACCGAGTGCGTCGCTTATTTTGCCCGCGCTCGATATGCTGTAATTGGTCTCTACGTAGTGCCTTAGTCCCATATCGTCTGTATCGGTCATCTCTTCGCCTTTTTCGGGTATGATTCGCCACGGCGCACTGCGGTTTATCCTATCAGTTTCCGCAAACTCGTCGTGGGAAAATAGGCCTTTTAGCCTTTTATCGTTACGTAAAATCAACAAAATATTATTTATCGTGGCGTAGAGGTTGCCTTTTCTATCGGTCTCCAGAAGTCCTGTCCAGTCTTCACCGTCTTCGTCCGAATCGGCGTAAGGGTCTTTATATCCGTCCGCGAAATCATTTTTTGCGCTGTTTAACCTTTCTTTAGCCAAACTTTTTCGTACTTCCGCGTCTCGCGATATGAAGTCGAGGCACTCGACGTAAGACGGTCTTTTGTGAATAGGCGTTTTAACGTGCGCGTCTTCGTCTAAGTGTCTGAATTTATGTATCCGTAACAGGTCGAAGGCGTTACAAAGTATGCCGCTACAAGGGTCAGTCTCGTGGTGAGAATAGGCAAATTTGTCATCGTAGGTTACTACCCCCGCGCTCGTACTACCTTTTTTGTAGGTGTATCGGTCTTCTACGTCGCAACTCTCGTATTCGCTTTTTAAAAACGCGGATATGGTTTGGTGTATATCGTAAGTTCTACAAAACACCCCAATAAGCCCTTTTTTTTGGGTAGGGTCTTCCTGTTTGCTGATGGTGTTGTGTATGATTTTATCCACTCTCGTGGAATACGCCCATTCGGTGTGATCTTTCCAGTTCCGGTATCGGCTTAGAACGTTGTCAGCATCTAAGAACTTACCTTCCTGTTTTTTGAAAAAGAACTCGGCATCGCGCGAAGTACTTGGGAAGTACATTAACCTGTGGGCTTGAAATGTGGTATCATCGAATATGTCGATACCTACCTCTTCAGCGATTTTTCGACTTATAGCGATATACTCCTCACTACTGACTTCACGGTTTAGTGGTACGATTAGCCTCAATCTTTTTGCCGTCGGCTTGTGTTTATGCGTACTGTAAACACAAGCGGCACAATCGTACAGAAGTAAAAAAGCTGTCCACGGATCTTCTTTAGTCTTTACGTGATCTATATCGAGGGTCAGCAGCGATCGGTTGAGAATGCTTCCTTTTTTACGCCGCCCGCCGATGACCGTGCCGCCAATGAAACCGCCAACGTCTTTTATCTCGGCTTGGCGGTTTTTGTTCATTTTCGCGTATTCTGCGGCTGTTTCGTGGGTTCTCGTGGTCTGGCTAAGTCGCTTCGTAAGCTGTCCCCAAGTCCAATCTTCATTTACCCATCGTGTGGATTTTCGGGATTTTCCGACGGCTATGCTTATAATATCAGTTTTCACGTTTGTTAAAATAGCTGTCTTATTAATTTTTCTTCGGCTTCATAACTCGTAACGAAAAATGGCCTTGTAAGTGCTTCCTCTTTTTCGTCGTTTTCGTCGAAGTCCGCAGGCCTTATTCGTATCAGGTCTCCCGGTTGGATGTGTGATTCTGAATCTCCGAATTGTATCGTAACCACGTTTTTGGTATAATATCGCGATATAAAGTTTGAAAAAGCGTCGCGGGCATCTGCTAATATTCTGGTATCTATGCTAAATTCGGCATACATTTTCACTTTGAAGTTTTCGAACATCGATGTTATCACGTCTTTATCGGGAAATTTGAACGTTTGATCTTTTATAACGTTTCCTGTGCGTATAGACTTTCTTTGCAAAACACCTTTTGATGATGCCTCGGCGATGTCTCCGGCATAATAATAGTGTTCTTCCTCGTCGCGTGTGGTAAGGAAAATTTTTTCTTTTTCAAGCCTAATACTTTTTACTCTGTTTGCCGCCATTTGCTTTAACAGGGTTTCGTTAAACACTTTGCCTTCTACGTTTTGTATATCTTCATCGGACATGTCCGGAAAAATGAGTTTTAACGAATTTCTGACTGCTAAAAACCTTGTTAGAGTGTACATGTATCCATCTAAGATTACCGCGAAGGGCTCGCTCGCTCCTAATTCTCTTCCACACAATACGCTGTGTAATTTTGGAAATATTGCCATGATTTATGATTTTAATCGGTTATTATTCGGATAATGCTATTCCTGTCGTGTTTTCGGTGAAGCCCACTTCTACCAAAAATTTGCCTGCGGCAACTGGGTTTTCGGCGTTTTTCAACATACTCATCGCCTGTAATTCCAGTTTGCTTACTTCGATAAGGGTTTTCGCCATGTCTGCTACCGCCTTAGCCGTCTTTATATCCATTTTTTCACAAGGATCAGCATCGGGGTCATTCTGATTTTTAAGCATTTCTATGCTTTCAAATAGATGCTCTTTCAACTTTTGTATGTTTGTCTGTTTCATATTTCTTTATAGATTTTATTAGTTTAGCGTTTAGTTTCATTAATTCCTGTAATTCTTTGGGATACCTCGATATACTATTCTTCAACATCAATTCCGCGTTGCTTATACATATCAGGTTGTTTATATCGAAGTTTCGAGGATTTCCGTCTTTGAATATCACGTTATACCCTTTCGGTATTTCGCCGTATTTTTGGCTATACACAAACCTGTGTTTTAACACAAACACGTCAGGGTCTCTTATCTTTACTTCGATGTAGCCATTTTGCGATATACGCTCGTATCCGACAGGCTTTTGATTGTGAGGCGAATGCCCTTTTTTGAATCGAGTTTTTTTGGAGTTCTCAATGCCTTGTTTGCTCATGAACTCCTCTATTTTTTTACCCTTGTTGGGAGGTGTACGCCCTTTTTTGAATTGAGTTTTTTTGCTTCCGTGATCAGGTTTTAGCGTGTTTTTTCTGGACGTTTCGCGTATAAATTCCTTACTTTTTTTTAATCCCATCGAGCCGGCGGCGTAGTAAATAGACCTCACCGAACGGTTCAACATTCGCGCGATCTCCCTTGTCGCTGTATTAGGGTAGAGGTCTCGAATGAATTGTTTCTCGGATTCTGTATATTTTTTTACGGTTTCCATAATACTTTTAATTTTTAGATGTCGCCGACATTGGTGTCGGTAACATATTTTTCATGCCTTTTTAGTTTGTATTTTCTTCTCTGCCAAATTTTTGACTTTTAACTCCTCTCCCGTTAGCGCGAAATACAGATTTTGGAGTTCGTGAACGAATTGTATGTATCGAAGAGGGGTATAAGGTGCATTTAAGCTCTCTTTGAACTCAACTCTGTATTCATATTCAAGTCTGTGTTCGACCTTTGTATCGTCCGCGTAATACGCGCCAAGCCTGTATCTTCGCGTGCCGCCGTATCTTGGTCTAATCTGGCTAAAACCCAATTTTAGTAACCATTTCTTGGTTAAAGGATTAGGGTCGATGTCGATATCCGCGAACCCTCGAATCCCCTCCCAATCCTGTGTGAATACGGTGTGATCTCCTACCGCTCCGACCTTTTTTATTTCGCCTCTGATATTGACGTAATTGCCTATTCTTAATTCGCTTGTTTTCATGTTTTAATCTTTTTTATAATATTTTGATACGAATCCCGTGCCTTGTAAATACAAGCCCTTCGCCCACCAGATTGGAGTTCCTAAAATTTTGTTGATTTGATTCAACTGTTCTTCGGCAGTGTCGGCGGGGGCTTCAATAACCACTTCGTCGTGGATATGTGCTACGATAGGCGTTTCGGGGTGGAAAAACCTTATATCCAGTAGAGCCTCGCCTAAACAGTCGCGGGCGATTGCCTGTACTATATTTTCCACGAGCTTGCCTCCGTAGGTTTCTAATTTTGACCATTTTTTACTTGTCTGGTTCATGCCGTAATAGGTGATGCTTTTGCTGCCAAACTGATTAACGCCAATCCCAACATCTCTGTAAAAAAGCTGCCTTTTGGACGGTAGAGTCATGACCATACTGCCGTCTTGGTCTCTATGGATAGTTACCAATCCGTTTTTTATCGCCTGTTTGCCTTTACCCTCAATGGCTTTAATAGCAGCTTCCTGAACCTCTTTCCAAAGTCCTACAATTTTTGGGTTAGACGCACGCCACGCTTGTACGATTCCATCAAGCTCCTCTTCCGCTAATCCCATGTTAATCGCGCCCATCGCCAATAAAGCTCCTGAACCTCCTTGATAGCCCAAAGCCAATTCCGCGATTTTACCTTTACTTCTTTCCTCTTTGGTAACATCGTCTATTGACTTATTTAGCATCTTAGCTGCCGAAGCCTCGTATATTTTACCGTGTGAGCTAAATACTTCCATTCTCCACGCTTCGCCCGCTAACCACGCGATTACGCGAGCTTCGATAGCAGAAAAGTCGGATACTACGAATTTTTTGCCTTCCGGAGCGATAAAAGCGGTGCGGATAAGCTGCGATAAGATGTCGGCGGGATTGTCGAAAATGAATTTAAAAAGTTTGAAATTTCCGTCTTTTACCAAATTGCGGGCTAATTCCAGATCTTCTGTTTTGTTCCGGGGAAGGTTTTGCATCTGCACCAGTCTGCCTGCCCATCTGCCTGTCCTGTTAGCTCCGTAAAACTGGAACAAACCTCTGATTCTACCGTCCTTATCGCTTCGGCTGTCTATCATTTTAGCGTATTTTTTCACGCTTGTTTTTGATATTCTTTTTCGGATATTCAAAAGTCTTTTCACTTTCGGCGATAAGTCGGTGTCGTTTAACAGTTCTGCGGCTTTGTCTTTGGCGAGGCTTGCTACTTCCTTACCTGTCTGTTCCTTTAACCATTTTTTCAGTTGTGCGGGGCTGTTAGGGTTGTCCAAGCCTGTCAGCTCTTTGGCTTCTTTTATTAGTTCATTTCGATATTCATTATCAAAGCGGATAGCGTTTTTTATTAGCGTCTCGTCTGTGAAAACACCACGATCGTTTATGTTTTGGTCGAGGATAAACAAACGGGTGTCGAAATTGGCAAAATTGTCGCTGATGTGCCTTTTGATTTTTTTTCTGATAGCTCGTTCGGTCTCTACGTCCTGGATACAATATTCCTTGAACTCTTCCCATTTTTCAGGCGCGTGTTCCGGCAAGTTCCGGGTTCTGCCTCCGTTCGTTTTTGTCGGCTTGCACGGCATACTGAAATATCGAATCAGATCTTTGCCCGTGCCGCTTTTTTGTTGTTCAGTCTTGAGTACTTTGCCGACGCTGTCGAGTGTCATTGGTAAACCCACACGCGCGGCGTTTACCATAGTACAAGACCACAATGTTGCCGGTAGAAAGCCTTCTCCCAAAAGGTATTTCGATAGGCATACCCTTTCAAAATTGGCGTTAAAAGCGGTTTTGACAAAGTTACTTGAGATAATCGCGTTCATAACCAATACAGGCATATCCTCGCCGTTCGCTAAATCGGCTATTTGTACAGGTTCGTTATCGAAGGCGTAAGCTATCATTAAAATCTCAAACGAGGGGTGTTCAACATATTTGTAAACACCTACATCTTTAAGGTTCAAATCACAATAGGTTTCTATATCGATCGCTAATTCTCTCATAGCTGATTTTTTATTTCGTTTATTACTCTTGTCAGATCTTCGCTACTGCTTATTATTTCGACTTTATGTCCTAAATCCCTTAATCTTTTTATTCTGAAATTTTGGAGTTTGGTAGGCTTTTCGCCTGTCGATTTGAGTTCGACCCACAACGTTTTGCCGTTTTTTAGAATGAGGAGCCTGTCGGGGAAACCTGCTAGCGTGCTGCTGTGGAATTTTAGGGCTGTGCCTCCGCATTTTTTTACTGCTTCTACAAGTCCTGCTTCTAATCGTTTTTCTGATATTTTCATATTTATTTTTCTCTTTAGAACTTTGGAGATTTTTAGCGATCTCCAAAGTTCGTGTGTACATGGCAGAAGCCGATCTAAAGAAGGTCATCGAAATTCTCATCGGCATCTTCTTCTTCAAATGGTTTTGCAAAGTCCTCTTCGGCTGTTGAGCCTCCTGACAAGGGTTCGCCTTTGGCAAGCAGTTGCACGTTGTTTAGCCCTGCTGCCACTCCTTTGTTGCCTGTTACGGCGAAAGGGTAGAAATTGATGCTAACACGACCGTAATCGCCGCTGACAAGGTCTTCGGGGTCGAGTATTTCGTTCATGTCTTTATCGACTATTCCGGGGCGGCGTTTGCTTGTCGCGTTTACAAACATGTGTCCGACGTAGGCTGGATCTTCGGGTTTGTCCACGTCCCCGTCTCGTAGAGGGAGCTTGAGCTTTGCCGGTATTTTGCCGCCGAATTTCGAGCTTTTACCTTCCGCCTTTGCGGCATCAATCGCTTTTTTGATGTCGTTTAAGGTCTTTTTGTCTTTTTTGGGAATCAAAATACTTATTGAATATTTTGGATCTTCGTCACCCATCGCCTTTGGTGTGAAGATGTGGCAATAGCTGAATCTCACCTTTCCAGTTATCACTTTTGTATTACTCATGATCTTGTTAATTTAAAACGTTTATGATTCTAATTTGAGAAGTCGGCTATCGCCGATTCTTTGTTTTGAATTTCGGGTCTTTTGTCGCTTTCAGGTACAAGCGTTGGTTTGCCTAAAGGCTTTACTACTAAATTCTGGTTTTCGAGTCTGTCCATTTCGTTTTTGCCGATTACCCTTGTCATCTCGGTTATACCTTTCAATTTTGTGTTGTAGAGGTCATTATCCTCAAAACCGAGATTTTTCAGTTCGTTTACGATACGCTTCTCGTCGGCGTAGGTTCTTACACTTCTGCCGTTCACTAATTTCCAACCTTCCCACTTATGACCTTCCAAAGCTCTCTCAAAAGCGTACTGTTGTACCTTTTTAGCCCATTTAATGATAGGATCGAGCTGTGCAAGTATTTCTGCCACTTCGGCATCGCTTAACGCGGGAGGCAGCGCAAATTCGGTTTTGGCTACCTGCAAAGCTCTTTGAGCTTGTGCGCGGCAAGTGGGTAATGCCTTACAAAAAGTACAGTGGTCTCCGGGTATTAAATCACCCTCGCCGTTAAAAGCCATTTTTGCCCGTTTTTTTACGGATTCGCCCCACTTCTCCAGTTCGGATACTTTCATAGTGAAATTTTCAATATGGTCTAAGCGGGGTTGGTAGATGGTCATCACGACGGTGTGAATGTCGTAAACGATGTTATACTTGTGTAGTGTTCCGAGAGCGTAGAACATAAGCTGTTTATTTTCTATCGCGGAAACCTTGATGCCTTTGCCGTATTTGAAGTCGGTAATGTACATGACCCCGTCGGCGATGATGGTGTTATCTACAGTACCGAAACTGTCAGGAATCCATTCGGACAAATCAACTTTCTGTTCAGTTTCGAGAAAAGCGTCGGGGGTGCTTTTTTTAGCTACGTTCAAAAGCTCTATTACGTACTTCGCGAAATTTTCACAATGAAGGTTCATTTCCTTTTTGTACAAAGGGTCTTTTTCGTGGACCTGCATTCTCGTAAGAAGCTCTTCAAACGTAATTTTCCCGTTTTGGCGTAATGTGAAGTCTTCGGCGATGGCGTGGGCTAATGTACCCTCGTCAGCTGCTTCGGAAGATCTGTCGGGCAATTCTGCTTCTAATCGCGCGGAAGGTGTGCATGCGAGCCAACGCGCCGCGCTTGATGGGCTTAATAAAGCGTGTGATGCGGGGCTACTCATTACGATTCGGTTATTTGGGTTAATATTTCTATCGCACGCGCGCGATCCTCTTCCGGTATGTCCGAAGCTCTCTCACAGCCGGGGAAGTCGTTTTTCAACATTTCGACTACTGCGCCTCTGTCTTTTTGGATAGCGAGGACGGTTGCTTGTCTCAAATCTTCGTAGGTCGGAGTTTCCGCCTCTTCAGTTTTAGCCTTTTCGGACTGTTTTTTCGCATTGGCTTTCGCCCTTGTCTTTTTTACAGGAGGCTTGGGCGCTTCTGTGGTGGCAACGTCTTCGGCTTTTGGCGGTGCTTCATTTTGAGTTGTCAGGTCTTCAACATTTTGTTTGTTGATACCGTTTATTGCTCTTGCGAGATCTGCTGCTTCTTTTATAGCTTTAATAAGTTTATCAGAAGCGTCGAATACTAATCGAATTTCTAACATAGTTTTAAAAATTAAAGGTTTATAATCTAATTCTGTTCTTTTTTGGTTTCGATTTCGCCGTATCGGAGATATAGATAAATCGAAATAAGTAAGTTTGGAGGTATCACAAAGGCATACGCGATTGTGGATACTAAACTTGTCGGTTCCACGGTAAGGATCGCTATAATCATTATCGCGAGGTAAATTCTGGAAAATCGTTTCATAATTCTGCTTTTATAAGGTGATTGTTCATGAACTTGTTAAGTGCTTTTTGTGAATACACTATCGACCTGCCAACCTTGTAGTAATCGAGTTGTCCTGTCTCTCTCCACTCCCTGAATGTGTTTGGATTTCCGAAGCCTAAAAAGACTATCGCCTCCTTTACGTTCAAATACGGCTTTGTGTTGAGGTCGCACACCGTTTTTATCTTATCCATTTTCCTGTTCTATTTTTAGCGTTTCGAGATATTTTAAATCTTCTTTCGCTTGTTCCATTCTGTCAGCGCAATTTTCGATCGCTTCGGTTATAAGAAGCTCTATCGCTTCGGTGCTGTTTTCGGTGAGGCTTGCGGTACGATATACCACTCTGTTCACTAAGGAGATGCTGACTTTACTTTTCGCCGCCGCGTTTGCAATATCCTCTCTCGTTGTGTAACGTCTTATGACGACGCTTAACTGTTCTGTTAATGGCTTTGAATAATCTTTTTCGGTAAACATTTTGTATAATTTATTTTTTGATTAACTTTGTTGTTGTTAGAGTACAAACATAGTAACAAAACGTTACATATCCAAATTTTTTAGTAACTTTTTGTTACAAAATTAGCTCAAAAAATAAATTTGATTTCGTATGACACTGATTATAAACGGATTAACGCTTAAAGAAAATAGAGAAAAATTCGGCTTAACGCAGGAAAGATTGGCGGAGATCGTGGAAGTGAGTAGAAAAACTATAAACAATTATGAGAACAACGGTAACATTCCTGCCTCGAAAATTAAACTATTTAGGAAAATATTTGAGGAAATGGGAGGTAAGGTTACACAGAACACTGGAATAATAAATAACGGAAGTGCTAAAAAGATAAATCAAAACAGTAATAATACGTTAGAAAATAAAGATTTCGATAAAATGGTCGAGTTGTTCAAGAAGCAATTAGACAAAAAAGACGAACAATTAGATAAAAAAGATAAATTAATAGACAAATTGCTTGATTTGTTAGGCAGCAAAAAATAAACATTAATTAAAATTTAGAATGCTATGAGTTTTTTAAAAAGTGCGATTAATCAGGTAGGTAGAGATATGGGTAAAGCTGTAAGTAATCAGGTTTTTGGAGATGCTCACTCTACACCTTATCGGAGGACGGGTGGAAATGTTTCAGAAAAGCGATTAACGGCTAAATCGGAGTTCGATAAGGCAATATCTTTTCAAACGGGATACAAGCCAAGCACGCTGATAAACAAAATTTCAGGGGTCTATACTGTTTTGAAAAATGAAGCTAACTACTATATCTCTGATGGGTATTTAGACGCTAATGAGGCTAATAGCTTGTTTTCTATGATGGGCGATTTTAATCAAAAAGCGGAGGATATTTGTGAAGTTCTCGAAATCGACGAAGACGCTAATGAAAAGGAAATTGCTCAATTGGCTAAAATCGCGGAAAAATCTAATGAACTTTTTAAACAAACGTTAGCAGTCGCGGCGGAAGGGTGCGAAAATAGAAAGATAGAAATGAGAAATGAGGCAGAACAGATTAGAATACTATCTTTTTGGAAATTTGTTGGATTAACGACGATATGGTTACATAAGTACGCGAAAACAGGGAAACACAATTGGGGTATAACTATTATCGGCAATCTGTTTTCTATCGCCTTTTTATTTTCTACTCCGCCTTTTTTCATTTACCTGATTCCCGCGCTTTATGGTATGTTCACTTACGCGGGCGTGAATAATAAAAGAAAGAAGTTGAAAGAGGTTTGTACGACAATAGCGGACGCGGAAGAGAAGCGAGCCGAACTCTACAGAGGTATAGCAGCGAATTAAGTTAAGACTTACGCCAAAGCTCTTTTTGATACGAAAAAAGGGCTAAAACACGGAAAAAACAGGGAGGGATTAAAAAAGAACCTTTTAAGTATTTGATAAACAATAATTTTTAATTTTTATCCTGTTTTCTGGGGGACATATTGCCAATTCCTGTTGGCATCAAATCCCTCTGCATTTCCCATTTGTTGAATTAGGGGTACATATTATTATGCCAAATCACGTGCACGGAAT
>PDWI01004764.1_pt1 | contig 25811 bp, 24 predicted proteins | sample 1430891 | NCBI WGS metagenome assembly PDWI01 (sample SAMN01162508, study PRJNA174530) | Oral metagenome, whole genome shotgun sequencing project. | biome: Marine environment; feature: Marine mammal; material: Swab sample of the gingival sulcus; isolation source: swab sample of gingival sulcus...
AAGCTGAAAATATATTTGAAAGGTTTATAGATAGTGTTCTTATTTTCGACGACAAAGAGGATGAAGTAGAGGGGTTAAGAAATGCCTTAAAAAATAAAGATATATGGGTAACATATCTAAATCCTCCGAAAAACAAGAGCGAGATAGAAAAGGATATTCAATCTTTTAGAAATAGAAAATTAATATTTTTTGATTTACATATTGATGAAACCAAAAGTATAAAAGATAATTTTTCTGCAATAATACGTCCTTTGCTAGGGCATGCTATTGGAAAAGATTTTGGTAATTATGGTATTGTAATGTGGACAAAACATGATGAGGATATTGATTTATTTAAGGAAAAAATACAAGCAGATAAAGAAATATATGATTTGCCGTTATTTATAGTTCCGTTGGATAAAAATAAGTATTTGTCAAAAGAGAAAAAATATGAAAATATTTTTGAAGATTTGTAAAACCATAGAGTCCATTTATGAACTTGTTCCGAATTATGAAAAGCAAGATAAAAATCTGGAGTTTATCTTATTTAAAATAGCACAAAATTATACAGGGGTACCCTCAGATAATATAAATAAAGAATATAATATAGAAAAAGATTTGATAAATTCTTTCAATGATATTTTGCGTTCAGAAATCACAGGTATAAATACACAAAATAAACTTGATTTATCTTTGAATAAAGATGAAATATACTTTACAAAGAAAGATAATAATCGGGTTGAATTATCAACAAGACCCAACAAGGTGGGAGAAGAAGTCTTAAATATTTATTCTCTTTTAAATAAAAAGATTTTACTTGATGAAGAATACCTTCAACAAGAGGTTATTTTACCGGGAAATGTTTATGAAATTAAAGATGAAAACACGAGTTTTAGACATCCCGAAGTATCTGATTTTTCTAAAATTCCTATCATTATGGAAATGACACCACCTTGTGACTTTTCCAATAAAAAATCTTTAAAACCAAGAATTCTTTCCGGATATATCGCGAAATACGATTCTAAATTTCAAGCTAAAGATTATTATTATAAAGAGTTAATGCCTATAAAATTAAAAAAAGATGATGAAATTAAAATGATAATATTTGATTTTAGAATTGTTGGAATGTCGGAAGAAGAAGATCTAAAAGATAAAAATAAATACGAATTAATTTTTAGAGCAAATGATAAATTATTTGCCGATATTTTACAAAAAATGTCTGCTCATATTGCCAGATTAGGATTATCAATTATAAAGTAATGTCCGACATCTTTACAAAACAAAAGCGTTCTGAAATTATGTCTAAAATTTCAGGCAAAGAAACCAAACCCGAAATTTTAGTTAGAAAGTTCTTATTTGCCAATGGTTTCAGATATCGAAAAAACGATAAACGCTATCCCGGTAAACCGGATATTGTTTTACCTAAATACAAAACCGTTATTTTTATTCACGGATGTTTTTGGCATGGACATGATTGTCCTGCAGGAAAATTACCGGAAACAAGAAAAAAATTTTGGGAAGATAAAATTGCCGGAAATATTACAAGAGATAATAGAAACTCAAAAGAGCTGGAACAACAAGGTTGGAAAGTTATCGTAATATGGCAATGTGAGTTAAAAAATAGACAAGTAAGAGAAGAAGCTTTGCTTAATTTAAAGAAGATGATAAACAATATATAAATCTTAAAAAAGTAAACGTTTTGTCTTTCTAAAACGTTTTAATATAAATACGATGAAATTTTTTGGTTATTTGTTAGACTTGTTTTATCCGAACTTGTGCATAAACTGCTCTGAAACGTTGGTACAAGGTGAGAAGGTTTTGTGTTTAAAATGTATTACAGATTTACCTAAAACAAACTTCTACAAAGAAGAGAATAATTTGGTTGAACAGCGTTTCTGGGGAAAGGTTAAGGTTGAAAAGGGAACTTCTTTTCTTTATTTTAGAAAAGGTTCGATAACGCAAACAATTTTACACGAACTCAAATATAAGAGAAACCAGTCCGTCGGACATTTTATTGGAAAATTAGCTGGTTTAGAGTTACAAGAGTCTTCTCACTTTTCTACCGTTGATGTGATTGTACCGATTCCATTACATCCTAAAAAGGAGTTAAAACGTGGCTATAATCAGAGTAAAGTTATTTGTGAAGGACTATCTGAAATTTTAGAAAAACCGATAATAGTCAATAATTTAGTAAGGATAAAAGAAAATGAAACACAAACCAAAAAGTCGGTTTACGAACGGTACCAAAACATTCAAGGAGTTTTTGCCATAAATGATGCTCAAGAGTTTGAGGGAAAGCATATTTTACTCGTTGATGATGTCATAACCACCGGCTCCACTTTGGAAGGTTGTATTTCTTTATTGAATCAAATTAAAGGAACTAAAATGTCTGTTTTTACTGTGGCTGTGGCGATAAATTAGAACGTTTTTGAATCAGATTTAACTTCTATTATTGCAATTCTTGTAGAAAAAATAACAGATTGTGTCTTTTTCTGAAAAAAATAGTTTAATTTTGTACAAGAGTTGTTCAACCATTAAATTAATAAAGCTATGTCAATAAACAAAGTTATTTTAGTCGGAAATGTGGGTAAAGACCCGGAAGTGAGATATGTTGATACCAATGTAGGAGTAGCCAATTTTACGTTAGCAACAACAGAAAGAGGTTTTAAAACACAAAGTGGTAAAGAAGTTCCTGACCGAACAGAGTGGCACAATATTGTTGCTTGGAGAGGGTTGGCAGATTTAGCTGAAAAGTATATTCGCAAAGGAACTCAACTTTATATTGAGGGAAAAATTCGTACTCGTTCTTGGGAAAAAGATGGAGTAAAACGTTATACAACAGAAATCTATGCTGACACCATACAGTTGTTGGGAAAACGTAGTGATAATCCTGTTGAGCCACTGGCAACAAAACCTGAAGCCAATCAATCTGCTGAACCAACAGGTACTTCTGCTCCTAATGTCGAGAGTGAAGAGGACGATTTACCATTCTAAAACAGATGGCACATATTCAGTCAGTAAGAGGATTTACACCGAAATACGGTAAAGATTGTTTTTTTGCCGAAACGTCTGCCATCGTGGGAGATGTTGTTATGGGAGAGGGGTGTAGTGTGTGGTTTGGAGCTGTCTTGCGTGGAGATGTTAATCCGATACGAATAGGAAACCACGTGAATATTCAAGATGGCTCTGTCTTGCACACTCTATATCAGAAATCGGTTGTAGAGTTAGGAGATTATGTCTCTATTGGACACAATGTGACCATACACGGAGCAAAAGTCAATGATTATGCTCTTATTGGTATGGGGTCGGTAGTGCTTGATTATGCCGAGGTGGGAGAGGGTGCGATTGTTGCTGCCGGCTCTGTCGTTTTAAGCAATACTAAAATCCCACCTTACACTTTATGGGCAGGGGTTCCTGCTAAATTCATTAAAAATATTGAACCGGAACAAACCAATGAGATGAATAAAAAAATAGCACATAACTATAAAATGTATTCTTCTTGGTTTGATGATGAAAACAGTTCTCCGACCAACAAGGGTTAAAAATAGTTAAATGTTTTGGCTTCTTTGAAAAAATGTTTATATTTTGTCAAATGGTTATTCATTGGTAAAAATAAAGATATGAAAACAAAAAAAATATTACTAATTGTATTATTATCTTTTGCATTTATTAGTTGCAAGGATGATAACGAAGGAAAACCGGAAATGACTTCTTCAATAATAGAAGTGAAGGCACAACCAATAGCAACTCAAAATTCATCAGAAGTTGCTCCTAAATCTACTCAGCAAAAAGTAGTTTTTACAGAAAATGATATTGTCTCATATAATGCAAAAACAGGGGAAATTATATTTAAGAGTGTAAACTCAGAAGAAACTCCCCTTGATATTCTAAAACGCTTTAGTGAAAAATTGGATTTTTATATGGATGGGAAGGTCATTTTTTCTTTAAAGTCAAGAATTGTTTCAGATATTGAAAGTCGGATATATAATGAACCCATATTACATTACACCAATACTGAAGGAAGTAAATTTTATATTCAAGATGGTTATCCTTGGGGAATACCTATTGATGATAATACTACCAACAGAACAGGACAAGGAGCAACTGTTGATAAGGAAAGAAAAGAAAATGTAGATAAAATAATATCGGGTTGGCTTCTATTTACTGACAGATTAAAAAAGGCTAATAAATACATTGAAAAATAAACTTAACTAAGATATTTTATTAAATAAAAACTGTTATCTAAATCAAGATAACAGTTTTTTATAAATCTAAAACAAAAAATAATTTAACTATGTACAAAAAACTATTCTTTTCACTAATCACACTTTTTGCAGTAACTACCAGTTGGGCGTGTACTAATTTTTTAGTCGGTAAAAAAGCATCAACTGATGGTTCTACGTTTATTTCTTATTCGGCAGACTCTTATTCTCTTTTTGGGGCATTGTATCACTATCCTGCCAAAACTTATCCCAAAGGAGCAATGCGTGATATTTATGAATGGGATACAGGCAAATATCTCGGTCAGATAGAACAAGCGAGAAAGACATATAATGTGATTGGGAATATGAACGAGCATCAATTAAGCATTGGAGAAACAACCTTTACCGGAAGAAAAGAGCTGATTGATACGACGGGAATAATGGATTACGGAAGTTTGATATATGTTACTTTACAACGTGCAAAAACTGCTCGAGAAGCGATAAAAGTGATGACGGACTTGGTGGAAAAGTATGGTTATTATAGTGGTGGAGAATCTTTCTCTATTGCTGACCCGAATGAAGTGTGGATTATGGAGATGGTTGGAAAAGGAGTGGGTCGCAAAGGAGCCGTATGGGTTGCTATGCGTATTCCGGACGACTGTATTTCAGGGCACGCCAATCAAGCACGTATAACAACTATTCCTTTTAACGATAAAGAAAATTGTATCTATGCACCTGATGTTGTTTCATTTGCTCGTGAAAAAGGATATTATGAGGGTTCAGATGAAGAGTTTAGTTTTTCCGATGCGTATTGTCCTTTGGATTATGCAGGATTAAGAATTTGTGAAGGAAGAGTTTGGTCGGTATTTCAACAGGCAAAACCGAGTATGAGTAAATTTATTACTTATATCAAAGGGGAAACAAAGGAAAGAATGCCACTTTGGATAAAACCGGACAAAAAGATAAGTAAAAATGATATGGTGCGTTTTATGCGTGACTATTATCAAGGTACGGAATTGGATATGACAAAAGGTGTGGCTGCCGGTGCTTTTGGTAGTAAATTAAGAACAGGACCTTTATACTTTAAAGTCGATGGCGTAAAATATGGTCACGAACGTCCTATTGCGACACAGCAGACAGGTTTTACATTTGTTGCTCAAATGAGAAGTTGGTTGCCTAATTATGTGGGTGGTATTTTATGGTTTGGCGTAGATGATGCTGCAAGTAATGTTTATATGCCGATTTACTGCTCAACGAATAGGGTACCTTGGTGTTTGCATGAAAGAAATGGAAGTTTGCTTGATTATTCAGATAGTTCCTCTTTTTGGGTATTCAATAGAGTGTCTAATTTTGCTTACGGAAAATATCAACCTATGATGAAATATATCATTGAAAAACAGCAGAAGTTAGAAAAGCAATTTGACAATGAGATAAAAAATATAGATAGAAAGGCTCAAAAGATGTCAAAAGCAAAAGCTGTTCAATTCTTGACGGATTATAGCAAAAATGTGGCTGAAAAGACAACAGAAACGTGGAGAGAATTAGGTAATTTCTTATTGGTTAAATTTATGGATGGAAATATTAAACCTTCTAAAAATGGTAAGTTCTTGAAAAATAAGTATGGCTTACCTGTTAAAATTATTAGAAAAGAGTATCCCGATGAGATAAAACGAAAAATGATAAAAGAAAACCCTAATTTACGTTATATTACTGATGAGGAACTGAAAAAAAGAAAGTAGTCTAAACGGTAAATCTTTTAAAAAGTTCAGCAAAATTTTCTATAAAAAAAACTTTTTTTTATAGAAAATTTTTATCTTTGTTGTGGAATAAATATTTATTAACTCGTTAACAGCTCCTCGTTGTTAACATAAAACACAACACTATGGAAAAAATAAGTAAATTATTAGTCGGGTTATTTTTAGTAACAGCATTATTTAGCTGTGGAGAAGACAACACAGGTACGAACGGAGGAAAAACACCACCTAATGTGTCGTCAAATGCAAAATATGAAGTCAAACTTGATGGCAAAGTTATTATGAAAAATAACAAAGGCTATGCTAGTATTTCAGAAGTAATTACTGGTGTTGATGGGGTAACTATTAACTCGAGCGTTACCACTTACTCTCGTATTCCTAAATCAACAACGGATGTACCTACTCAAAGTATTGCTATCAATAAAGTTCATCTGCTTAAAGTAGGTGAAACGGTGGATTTAGTTGGTAATAGTGGCAATGCAGAAGTGGCTATTATTAAGGATTTTTCTAATCAAGAAATTTACTCTATTCAAAAGGGAACATTAACAAGAGAAGCGGAAAATAAATTCTCTTTTACGGCTACAGAATTTGAATACTACAAAAAAGGTGAGGGACAAAAGAATCTAACAGGTAATCTTACTGGGTATGTCATTTCTGCCCTTATTAAAAAAATAGGTAAAGAAGCAGACAATTAATAATGGTTGATTTCAAATATTAATTGCTAGTTATTAATGAGATAATCCTCTGATTTTCGTCTTACTGAACTAGTTTGGCTAAATGTCGGTTTTCAAATTAATGTCTTATTTATGGTTTTGCTGAATTTGTTTTAAAATCTCAAAGAACAAGACACTTTGAGTTTTATTTAAGGTGACGGAGGACAAATCAAGGTTGAGCTATCCAAGGCTTAATTCTCAACTGTTAATTATCCAATAAACAAACATTTAAAACAATAAACGATGAAAACAATAATAAAACTAATGGTAGCAGTAATATTGCTAACCACATCGGTAGGTATTGCTAAGGCAGAAAGAGCCGTTGGTGATAAATTTAAGTCAGGTAAGTTATGGTATGAAGTAACTTCAACATCTCCCAAAGAGGTAAAGGTCGTGCCTAAAAGTGATAATTGGCCTTATTGGGAAAATGGTGCAGATGCTCCAAAGGGAAGTGTTACCGTTCCTAAACAAGTAGAAGGGTATAAAGTAACTGTGATAGGAAAAAATGCTTTTGCCAATTGTCATCAATTGACTTCATTGAAAATATATATTCCTGTAATTGAACATCGTGCCTTTTATCTTTGTGATGGGTTGAGAGAGGTATATTTGTATGATGAAGTTTCTACCATAGAAACTCAAGTTTTTAATAGTGATAAAAATTTGCATACCATTAAAGTAAGTAATGGGAATAGTAAGTTTTGCTCTGAAAACGGAGTCTTGTTTAATAAAGACAAAACTACAATAATAAAATATCCAGAGGGTAAAAAAGCTCTAGCTTATGAAATTCCTAATTCTGTTAAAGAAATAGGTCCCTTTGCTTTCTTAAATTCAAAATTGCAGTACATTACTATTCCTAGTTCTGTTGAAGTGATACAATATTCTGCTTTTCAATCTTCTATTAAATTGAAGTCAATTATCTCTTACATAGAAGACGTGGGTAGTGTTGTAGTAAAACAGAATGCTTTTAAAGGTGTTAATAAAAATAACTGTAAATTAAGAGTGCCTTATGGAAAAGAAAGCGATTACGAAAATGCTCAAAGATGGAAAGACTTTAATAATATTGTTATATATAGATTTGAAAAAGGAGATAGATTTAAAGAAGGGCAGTTGATGTATGAGATTACCTATATTTCTCATAGTAGTGGAAGTGGTTTGGTAAGGGTTGTTCCTCAATTTTCAACTTATCCTTATTGGGACGAGAATACAGAAAATATACGACCAAAAGATGATGTCGTTATAGGAAATGTTGAACATAAAAACTATTCTTTTAAACCAAGTGAATTGGGAGCAGGGTGTTTTTATGGAAGTGAAGAGTTAAAATCCATTGATATGTCTTATTCTTTTGTGGAAAAAAAGTGGTGTTAGGAAGTAATATTAATGAATTAGGAGATTATGCTTTTAGTGAATGTACTGAAATAAAAGAAATTATCTCCAAAATAAAAAATATAAGTAGTGTGACAATGTATGATGGGTTGTTTATGGATGATATTTATCACGCTTGTAAAGTCACAGTTCCGTATGGAAAGATAAATGATTATAAGAGTGCTAAGCATTGGAAAAATTTCACTAATATTAGGAATGGTGTTAATTTTGATAAATATATTCTTCTTTGGATAAAAGTTAATAAAGATATTAAAATAGATTTAGGAGCCGACGAACAAGATACTCCTGTGAAGATAGTCGCTGGAAGTAATAAATATGATTTATCAGTAGGTACAGAGTGGATTGGAACTAATAACTATATTTCTCCAAATATTGCTACAATGACAATTTATGGTAATGTGTCAATGTTAAAATGTTCTGGTAATAGAGGTAGTCTGGAACAAATAAAGGTTTCAAATAATGTTGATTTAAAATATCTTGATTGTTCTGATAATGGTCTGCTTTCATTAGATGTCTCAAAAAATACAAAATTAGAAACTATTGATTGTTATGATAATCAAATTGCTGAACTGGATGTTAGTAAATGTACAGAGTTAAAAAGTTTTGATTGTTCTGGTAATAAGATTGCTTCGTTAGATTTGTCAAAAAATGAAAAGTTGAAATGGGTTTACTGTTATAATAATCCATTTACAACAGAGACGGTAGATAAGTTGTTTTGTTCTTTACCTGACCAAACAGCAAATTCTAACAACCCAGAAATTTATATTTTAAACGATGCTAATGATGTAATTCATTCTGCTGTATTGGCGTCCAATAAACAAAATGCGGTAGATAAAAATTGGTGGGTTTTGTATGCAGATGATGATAGTGCTATTCCTGCTACTACAGGTAATTATGTATGTAACCCAATTGCCGTGACTGATGTACAACTTAATGAAACATCTAAAACAATCCAAATAGACGATGAATTTACATTAACTGCTACGGTACTTCCTGATAATGCTACTAATAAAGCGATTGATTGGAGCAGTGATAATCCTGCTATTGCCACAGTAGATGAGAATGGTAAAGTAAAAGGAGTAGCTATCGGTGAAGCGACTATTACAGTAACAACACAAGATGGTAACAAAACAGCACAGTGTGTGGTAACAGTAAAAGATAAAACAGGGCTTGATGATGTAGAGGAAGGTGGAATAATGGTTTATCCTAATCCAGTAAAAGATGTATTGTATATAGATATGGGGGAGAGTAAGGATATTCAAGTAGAAATATACAATACAACAGGGGATAAGGTCATAACCGCTCGTGATAAAAATAAAATATCAGTTTCTCATTTGTCATCAGGTGTTTATTTTGTGAAAATAAGAACCTATAAAGGTGTTTATTCTAAAAAACTGATTAAAAAATAATAGTTAAGAATTAAATAAAATCCTATCTCACAGGTTTTAACACCTGTGAGGTTTAAAAAACAATATATTAATAATTTAAAATAAAAACAAAATGAAAACTTTGTTCAAATCAGCAGTCGTACTACTGCTATCGTTAGTTTTTTTAATCTCTTGTGAACCAACAGAGGTTATTGGTAAAATTGTTGCGGACTTTTCTTATACCCCTAAAAGTCCAATCGTAAATTCTCCTGTTGTTTTTAATACTAAGTTACCAAAAGCAAGTAGCTGGGAGTGGGATTTTGGAGATGGAGAAACAGGAAGTGGTGCCGTTGTTAAACACATTTACACTGAACCGGGAACGTATTATGTGAAACATACGGTTGTTGATAGTGATGGAACATCTTATTCTAAGAAAAAAGAGGTCGTTGTTACTCTTGCAGGTGAAGTTGGAGATGTTATTGAACATTCAAAAGACATCACTGCCGACGAAACTTGGAGTAATAAGTATATTCATCTTGTTACTAATTTTATAGCGGTTAAGAATGCAACCCTTACTATTGAAGAAGGAACTGTTGTGAAATTCAAAAAAGGTGCTGGCTTGAGTTTTGGTTATCGTGAAACGCAAATGTCTAAACTTATTGCCAAAGGTACTGCTGAGAGGCGTATAATTTTCACCTCTGACAAATCAACACCTAAGAAAGGTGATTGGAATGGTATCTTATTTGGTGAGTACGCAGATGCTGAGAGTATTATGGAATATTGCGATATCTCTTTTTCAGGTGGATATAATAGTTCATCTGTTCGTAGTAGTGGAAATATTATGGTGTTAAATGCGAGTATCTTATTCAATTATAACAAAGTACATAGCTCGTCTAGCAATGGTATATACTGCTCTAAAGATGGTCGTTTTGGCTCTTTCGAAGGAAATGAAGTAGGGTACAATTGTGAAGGTAATTCTATCTATATTCACGCCAAGAATGTACACACTTTGGGAGATGGTAAAGGAGAAAGAAGTCAGATAGATAACAGTTCTCTACACGGTATTTATGTAGATACTTACAATGGAATGCACGACAAAGGAACATTTCTTTGGGAAAACTTGGGTGCAAGATACACTCTTGACAGAGGTGGTGCTTCTGGTTTAAGTGTAGGTTCTGCTCAAAAGACCACTTTGGTGCTAGAGGCAGGTGTTACTCTTGCTTTTATGAACGACTCAGAGTTGAATATCGGCAACAAGGATAATAAGACTGGCTGTTTGATTGCTAGAGGAGCAAAAGGAAACGAAATCAAATTTGTAGCAGAAAAGATTGGAAATTCGGGTGCTAAATGGGATCATATCTATTTTGGAGAATATAACTCAGAAGAGTCTGTAATGGAGAATTGTATCATTGAAGATGCAGGAGGACACAATTCTGATAGAGCTGCTGCCGTAAAATTGTATGGTAAAACTGCAATCAGTTTCAACAATAATATCATCAAAAACTCAAAATATTATGGAATGTGTCTCCAATATGGTGCTCGTTTCAAGTCTTTCGAAGGCAACACCATTACTAATTCAGCAGAATCGTCTATTCGTATGCCAATGCAGTGGGCTCATACCATTGGTACAGGCAATAAGATAGATAACGATGGATTTGGTATTGCTTTGACAGGTGGATTTAGTCATAAAAATAAAGAAGTACATTGGTTAAAACAAACTTGTCCTTATACATTGGTGTATGGTGGTAGTGGAATGACATTCCATACAGGTTCGAAAGAGGGCTGTACTTTAATTATTGATGCAGGAAACAGAATACAGTTTGCTGAAGATGCTTGGTTGAAGATTGGTGGAGATGACGAAACTTTCAATTTGATAGCCAAAGGAACAGCATCAGAGCCTATCGTATTTGCACCAGCTACCGAGACAGGTACTTGGGATGGTATTGAGTTTACCAAAGGTACAGGACAAAATACTATTTTAGAAAATTGTCATTTCTACCGTGGTGGTGCTAACAATGGACAAGGCTGGGGTACTCTAATTATTAAAGTAGCATTAGATAATACACCTACTATTCGTAATTCCGTTATTAAGCAAAGTTTCTCAGCAGGTATCTATATTTGGAACTTCAATGATAATGGTAAACCAATAATAGAAAAGAGTGTTACTTATCAAGAGTGTCAAGGACCAGATATCAAGTACTATCTTGATAATGGCTGGACGATATAGAGTAATCTTATAAACAAAAAAAGACTCCTTATAGACTTTAGTTTATAGGGAGTTTTTTGTTTTTTGAAGAGATTCAATTGGTTCTTGAGATAATTCAGGGCAGAAAGAAACATTTTATAAAAAGATTAATTCTCAATTTCTAAAAATTAAATCTTATAATGTCTTATAAAGCATTTTCTCTGACGTAACTCATTACATTAGCAGGAGGTCTTTTCTGTCTCAATTCGTTTGCCATAAATTGCATATAAGGTTGAGCATATTTGAAGAATTTTTTGTATCCTTCACAAAGATAGTTTAGACCTTTTTCGCCATTTTTCGTTGTAGCAATTCTATTTTTCGGACATTCTCCGTGACAATATTTCAGCACCTCGCATTTTTTGCATTGTGTAGGAAGTGTTGTGAGTTTTTCTTCTCCAAAAACCAGCTGTTTATTTTGGAACATCATCTCATAAATCGTTTGGTGTTTGATATTTCCCAATTTATATTCAGGAAAAACAAAATGGTCACAGGCGTATAAATCACCATTGAATTCCATAGCTGATGCGTGTCCACATTTTTCGGCAAAAATACAGACACCGGGTTGTACTCCCACCTCATTAGCAAGCATTGCATCAAATAGTTGAACAAAGAAAGTTCCGACATCATAACGTACCCACTCATTGAAAATCTCAATATAAAAATCACCAAATTGCTTTGGAGTGACACTCCAAGATGCCAAATCCCCCTCTACACTGTCGTTAGGTGGTAGCAATTTCAGTCCATCGGGGCGGTAGTCGGAAATTCTCTCTACAATAGGCGAAAATTGCATATACCGACTTCCTATCTCTTTGAAGAAACGATAAACATCCGTTGGAAATTGGGCATTGTAGTCATTGATAACTGAAAGCGTATTAAAATCAACGCTAAACTTTTGCAAGAGTTCCACACCTCTCATTACCTGTTTGAAACTTCCTCTTCCTGCCTTATTCGTGCGATATACATCGTGGCAATGCTCAGGGCCATCAAGAGAAATACCAATTAAAAAGTTATTGTCTTTAAAAAATTTACACCATTCATTATTCAAAAGTACTCCGTTGGTTTGCAATGAGTTGGTTATGTTCCTTCCACGTCCATATTTTCGTTGGTAGTGTAGTGCTTTTTGATAAAAAGAAACATCTCTTAACAATGTTTCTCCTCCATGCCAAGTGAAAAGCACCTCTTGTGTGGGTTGTGCTTCAATGTAGGATTGGGTAAACTTCTCCAACACCTCATCACTCATTTCCATCTTCTTTCGATTGGGGTAGAGCTTCTCCTTTTCCAAGTAATAACAATAGCGACAATTTAAGTTACAAGCAGACCCGATGGGTTTCGCCATTACGAAAGTGGGTAGTGTAAGCGGATTAAATGCGATTGTTTTGCCTGCCATCGTTTTTGTGTCGTTTTTGAGAATGCTTTCAATTTGTTTACAAAAGTAATCTCTTTTGACTACAATGCCTAATCGAAGGCGATAATAAAGGTTGTTTTTTCATAATAAATCACTATTTTTGCATATAAATTAATGAAATATGTACATTTACAACACAACATATCTTGTCGATAGAGATGTTTTCTCGGAGTGGATTAAGTGGGTAAAATCAGTTCACATTAGTGATATGACAAGAATGGGGTTTTCTTCTCCACAAATATCCAAAGTATTGACAACCGATACTGAACAAAAAGAACTTTCTTTTTCCGTACAATTTAAGATTGAGAGTATGGAAAAATTGAATGACTGGCAAGAGCGTTATTCGGATATTTTGAAAAAAGATATTTATCATCGCTTCGGAGAGAAGGTACTTCCTTTTGATACCGTGTTGGAAATAATTGCCACAAAATGATTGAAGACCAAGTGATTTTGGGAATAGACCCCGGTACCAATATTATGGGATATGGGTTAATTCAAGTAAAACGAAACCAATTGGAAATGTTGGAAATGGGCGTTTTCGATTTGAAAAAAGAGAATGACCCTTATCGGAAATTGCAAATCATCTTTAACGAAACCATTGTATTGATAGATAAGTATCAGCCGACAACTTTGGCTGTTGAGGCTCCTTTCTTTGGAAAAAATGTACAGTCAATGCTAAAGTTGGGACGTGCACAGGGGGTAGCTATTTCGGCGGCTCTTTCTTGTGATTTGTCTGTCTTTGAATATGCTCCTTTGAAAATAAAAATGGCAATAACAGGTAACGGACGTGCCTCAAAAGAGCAAGTGGCTGATATGATACAACGTTTTTTGAAGATTCCCAATGAGAAAATGTCTAAACATTTAGATGCCACCGATGGTTTAGCAGCCGCTTATTGCCACTATTTACAATTAGGAAAACCAACCGCTCAAAAAGAATACAAAAGTTGGAAAGATTTTATCGCCAAAAATGAGAATCGAGTGAAAAAATAGCTCCTTTTTAAGCCATTTTATATACTCTTTCTCTTACCCACGCTGCCCATTCTAAAGGTCTTTTGGATTTATCAAAAGTGGTATAAGGAATTGGTTTGCCTATTTTTATGTTAAAATGATTCCCACGCTGTTTATACATCTCATTAACAAGGTAAAGCATCTCGATATTCGGAAGTTTTAGCTTTTTACGAATGTTCGAAAGATTATAAAAGAAATTGGAATTTCTTCCCTCAAAATAAATTGGCACAACATCTCTCTTATACTCTACTGCTTTTACAACAAAACTTTTATTCCATCTTAAATCCTGTATTTTTCCATCTATTTTTCTCGAACACGCTCCTGCCGGAAAAGTAATCAAATGGTTATCCGATTCATAAAATTCGTTCATTCTTTTGAGGTGCTCTCTTGTTTGAATTCCTGTTTTATTTGTTGGAATAAACATCTCTTTCATCGGCGTAAGAAACATCATAATGTCATTAGAGATAAACTGAACTTTTCCATCGTAGTGTTTTCCTATAATTAGCCCTAAAATTAATCCATCTAAACCTCCTAAGGGGTGGTTGCTGGCAAAAATATAGGTTCCATCTTTGGGGGGTAGATTTTCAATTCCCTCAAAAGTTGTGGTCGCTTGTAATTCGTCTGTGATAGCACTTTCTACAAAGTCGAGATTCTTTTTATCTTTTGCTCTCTCTAAAAATCGATTAATCTCATCTTGATGAATGATTTTCTTCAGATAATTAACTACAAAACCCGGTATTTTTTTATTGGGTGCTTTCTCTTGTAGAATTTTATCAACGTTTATTTCTAATTTTTCTGCCATTCTTTTTTTTTATTGTTTTACAAAAGTAAATAAAAAATCTTATTTGATATAAGTGTTTCGTTATTTCGTTGATTATCTGTTGTTAATGGTTGTTTGTTGTTGCTCATTATCAAATCTCTAAAATCTATGGGTTATAATGTTAGAAAACAAGCCCCACTTTAAACCCCTAAAATTAAAATGTAACTAAAATGTGTTTTTTCGTGCTTATTTAATTGTTATATTTTTCTTTCCTCTGTTTATTATTCGTTCAAAACAATGTTTTTTATGTTTAAAAACGTGTTTAAAAACCTGTTGATAAAAATTTGTGGGGAAAAGTGGTGGAGGTTTCGTTTTTTTTATATACTTTTACCGTTGGAAAATTCCAACTATGAAAAAATATGTCAACATTTATAGGAACATATCCGGCGAAAACAGATACAAAAGGCAGAGTTTTTATCCCTGCTACATACAGGAGGATTTTGCCTGAAGGTGAAAGAGATAGGCTTGTTATGCGAAAAGATGCCGACAATGACTGTCTTGTGATTTATCCGGAATCTGTGTGGAAAAGAAAAATTGAAGATTTGATGTCGCAACTTGACGAGTGGGATTCCGATGACCAATTGTTGTTAATGCAGTTTGTCTCAGAAGCTGAATGGCTTGATATTGATTCGCAGGGTCGTGTCCTTATTCAGAAAAAATATTTAGAAAGTATTGGAGTGGAAAATAACGAGGTGTTGTTTGTTGGGATGTTAAATCGTTTTGCTGTTTGGGGAAGAAGTCGTTATGAGGGAGCTAAACTTTCAAAATCTGCTTTTGCTGAAAAATTGAAGGGAAAAATGAAACAAAAGTCGTCAGATGAATAGTTTGAATTATCATATTCCTGCTCTTTTGGCTGAGACGATTGAAGGTTTAAGGATTGTACCTGATGGTGTTTATGTGGATTTGACTTATGGTGGCGGAGGACATTCGAGGGCAATCGTTGAGCATTTAGGGGATAATGGACGACTGTTGGGTTTTGACCAAGATGAAGATGTCTTGCAGAATGTGATAGATGATAGTCGCTTTGTCTTTGTGAAAAGCAACTTTAGGTATTTGAGTAATTTCTTAAAATACCATCAAGTGGAGCAAGTCGATGGGATTTTGGCAGATTTAGGAGTTTCTTCTCATCATTTTGATAGTCGTGAACGAGGTTTTTCTTTTCGGTTTGAAGGTGATTTGGATATGAGAATGAACAAAAATGCAACGCTATCAGCAAAGGAGGTGCTGAATAATTATGAAGAAAAAGAGTTGGCGAATATTTTTTATCTCTATGGCGAGATGAAAAAATCAAGAAAATTGGCGTCGGCAATTGTCAGGGAAAGAAAAGAACAAAAAATAGAGAAGATAGAACATCTGGTAAAGGTGGTAACGCCTTTTATCAAAAAAGAAAAAGAAAAAAAAGAGTTGTCTATGCTGTTTCAGGCGTTGAGGATAGAGGTTAATCAAGAGTTGGAAGCACTGAAAGAGATGTTGATGCAAACCGTATCAGCATTGAAACCGGGAGGAAGGTTGGCTATTCTGACTTATCACTCTTTGGAAGATAGGTTGGTTAAGAACTTTTTTAGAAGTGGTAATTTTGATGGAAAGGTAGAGAAAGATTTTTATGGTAATATTGTTTCGCCATTTCAAATTATTAATAAAAAGGTAATTATGGCAACCGATGAAGAGATAGAGAGAAATCCACGTGCAAGAAGTGCAAAGTTGAGAATTGCTACTAAAAAATAGAATAAAGATGAACTTTTTTAAGAAAATAAAAAATAATGATGAGTTGGCAGGATTGACATTTAAAGATTTCTTAAATGGAAATGTTTTGTCGAATTCATTTGTGAAAAAGCAGTACCCTCTTTTGCTTTTAATAGCATTTCTGACTTTCTTCTACGTTGGAAATCGGATTACGTGCGAAAGACAGATGAGTAAAATCGAGAAGTTAAAAAAGAAACATCAAGAGGTCAAATATGAGGCACTTGGTGTTTCGGCGGAATTGACTGAATTGACCCGAAGAACGAGCATTTTGAATAGCATCAATTCCAAAGGATTGGATTTAAAGGAGTCTTCTAAGACCCCAATAAAAATAGAGGAATAATCTCATTTATATATTCCAAAAGAGAGATATGCAAACAATGAATAAAAAGATTATTGTACGCTTTGCGGCGGTTTGGTTAGCAATATTATTGATAATGAGCTTTATCATTTACAATGTATTGAAAATTCAGACCACTGAAAGAGAAAATTGGTTGGCTTTAACGAAATCTTATAGCAAAAAAGAGATTACGGTTCGTGCCAATCGAGGCAATATTTATTCAGAGAACAATCAGTTAATGGCAACTTCGGTGCCTCTCTATTATATCTATATGGATACGCAAACCGAGTCGCTATTACAAAAAAATGGAAAACTTTTTTATAAAAATGTTGATTCATTGGCGTATTACTTGTCTAACTATTTTAAGGATAAATCCAAAACGGCTTATAAAAGAGACTTAAAGCAGGCATATAAAAGAAAAAACAGAGGGTATAAACTTTATAAGCATAAGATAACTTTTTCGCAACTTAAAGATGTTAAGAAGTTTCCTCTGTTTCGATTAGGACGCATTAAAAGTGGGTTGTTTACCAAAGAGATGTTTATGAGGGTAAAACCCTATACAACATTGGCGTCTCGAACGATTGGAGATATTTATAATGATAAAGATAAAGGGGGGAAAAATGGTCTTGAATTGGGATTTGATTCTATTTTAAGAGGTACTCCCGGACTTGCTTCTCGTCAAAAAATAGCTAATCGTTGGCAATCTGTTGTAGAAGTGGAGCCTGTTGACGGAATGGATATTGTTTCAACGATAAATGTTGAGATACAAGATATTGCAGAGAAAGCTCTTTTGGACAAACTTACTGAAATTGATGCCACAGCAGGATATGCGGTGGTTATGGAAGTGAAAACAGGGGAAGTAAAAGCCATCGTCAATATGTCAAAAGGAAGTAATGGGGTTTATTTGGAACGTAGAAATGGGGCTGTCTCGGATAAGACAGAGCCGGGTTCTACCTTTAAGGTTGCTTCATTGATGGCTGTACTTGATGATGAAAAAGCAACTTTGAATGACACCATAGATACTGATAAGGGAGCTTATAAATATGGAAACCGATTGATGAAAGACCATAATTATCATCGTGGTGGATATGGACGTTTGGCATTGGAAAATGCGTTGAATGCTTCCTCTAATGTTGGAATTTCAAGAGCAGTTGTTAATGCTTATGGAAATCATCCGGCTCAATTTGTGGATAAACTGTATGAAATAGGGCTAAATGAGCCATTTCAGCTTTATATCCCAGGAACAGCAAAACCCAATATACCACACCCAAATGATAAGTCAAGATATTGGTCATCAACTGATTTACCTTGGATGTCTATTGGTTATAATGTACAAATACCTCCGATATACACATTGGCTTTCTTTAATGCGATTGCTAATGACGGAAAATTTTTAGAGCCATTATTTATTAAAAGCATTAAACATAATGGAGAAGTAGTAAAGAAATTTAAGGCAAGAGTTATTCGTAAGAAAATGTGTAAATCAAGCACAATTAAAGATGTCAAAAAAGCAATGTTGGGAGTTGTTGAGCACCCAAAATATGCTACTGCGAAAAAAGTGCATTCGGATTTGGTACAGATTGCGGGCAAAACGGCTACAGCACAAATTTCGCATGGGAAGCAAGGCTATTCCAGTGGTGGAAAATCACATCAAGTAGCTTTCTGTGGCTTTTTCCCTTTTGAAAAACCTGAATACTCTTGTATTGTTGTGATTAGGGAGCCTAAAATAGGTTATCCGTCAGGAGGTGGAATGGCAGGTCCTGTATTCAAAAACATTGCAGAAAGAATTGTTGCTATTAACAAACAAGCGACTATTCCTGAACCAACAGATAGTCTTCTTATCGCTCAGAAACCCAAGCTAAAATCAGGAAGTTCAGAGGCTTTGTTTTATGTGTTAAAGGATTTAGATGAGCCTTTTACCGATACAATTAATAAAAACAACGAGAATTGGGTGCGAGTAAGAGAGAAAGATAGTTTATACAGCGTCAGTTCTATTGATATAAAACAGAAATCGATTCCCAACCTATCGGGTATGGGGGCAAAAGATGCTATATACATCTGCGAAACATTGGGATTGAAAGTGAATATGCAAGGAGTAGGTAAAATCTATTCGCAAAGTATAAAAGCAGGAACGAAAATATCGAAAGGACAAACTATAGAATTGGTATTAAAGTAGAAAAAATGAGAATAGAAGAATTAATACAAGGTATTGCAACTGAAAAAGTGACTGGTGGTGTTACTGCAGACGTTTTAGGAATTCATTTTGATTCGAGAAAAATCGAAAAGAATCATCTTTTTGTGGCTGTAAGAGGAACGGCAACTGACGGACATCATTTTATTCAGTCTGCTCTTGAAAAGGGAGCAAAGGCTGTTGTTTGTGAGGAACTTCCTGATAAAATAGAAGATGATGTTTGCTATATTCAGGTGAAAGATAGTGCTGAAGCGTTGGGTTATATAATCAATCGTTGGTTTGATTTTCCTTCTAAAAAGTTGAAATTAGTAGGTGTAACAGGCACAAACGGAAAAACAACCATCGCCACATTGCTGTATCGTCTTTTCAAGAAAATGGGCTATAAAGCGGGATTGATTTCTACGGTTTGTAATTACGTTGGTGATGAGAAATTGGAAACAACACACACTACGCCTGATGCAATTACATTAAATCATTTATTAAATCAAATGGTTGAGAGTAATTGTGAATATGTATTTATGGAAGTGAGTTCGCATGCTGTAGAACAAAAACGTGTTACAGGTTTAGAGTTTGCAGGTGGTGTTTTTACCAATCTTACTCGTGACCATATTGATTATCATCAAACTTTTGAAAATTATTTGAAAGCAAAAAAACGATTCTTTGACGGATTAGGAAGAGAGGCTTTTGCTTTAACTAATGTTGATGACAGAAACGGTCTGATAATGCTACAAAATACTTCGGCAAATAAGAAAACTTATTCTATTCGTTCAATGGCAGATTTCAAAACAAAAATCATTGCAGATAGTTTCGAAGGAATGGAGTTGTTGATGAATGAAAAAGAGTTGCATACACCTTTTATTGGTCGATTTAATGCGTCTAATTTGTCTGCTGTTTTTGGTGCAGCAGTATTGTTGGAACAAGAGCCCGATGAGGTGTTGAGAGTAATCAGTATGCTTTATCCTGTTGATGGTCGATTTGAGACCTTGCGTTCGCCAAGTGGTTATACTGCGATTGTTGATTATGCACACACACCTGATGCTTTAACCAATGTAATTTCTACCATTAATGAAATATTACAAAGAGGAAATAGATTGATTACAGTTGTTGGTTGTGGTGGAAATCGTGATAAGGGAAAACGTCCGATGATGGCAAAAGAGGCAGTAAATGGAAGTTGGAAAGCGATTTTAACTTCCGATAACCCACGTGATGAAGAACCAATGGCAATCATAAATGATATGTTAGACGGTTTAACACCGGAACAAAAGTCGGCAAGTTTAACCATTGTAGATAGACGTGAAGCGATAAAAACGGCTTGTTCTTTGGCTCAACCGGGAGATGTGGTTTTGGTAGCAGGAAAGGGACACGAAGATTATCAAATTGTAAAAGGTGTTAAACATCATTTTGATGACAGAGAAGAAGTAGAAAAATGTTTTTAGAATAAAAAAGTAGTAATTAAGATATAAAAATAAAAGGCAACTATGCTATATTATTTAATTCAATATTTAGGACAATATTACGATATTCCGGGACAAAGTATGTTTTTGTCTATCTCATTTCGTGCGGGTGTCGGATTTATCTTGGCTATTTTAATAGCCACCATATTTGGTCGTAGAATTATTAATCTTTTACAGAAAAAACAGATAGGAGAAGTGGTGCGAGATTTAGGATTGGAAGACCAATTGGCTAAAAAAGGTACACCTACAATGGGAGGAGTTATTATCATTTTAGCGATATTGCTACCTGTATTGCTCTTTGCTAATTTATTGAATATTTATACGATATTGATGATATTGACTACTGTTGCATTGGGGTTGATTGGTTTTCTAGATGATTTTTTAAAGTTGAAATATAAAAATAAAGACGGGCTTTCCGGAAAATTCAAAATTATCGGTCAAGTGTCTGTTGGTTTGATTGTTGGTTTTACGCTTTGGTTTCATCCTGATGCGGTTATTCGAGAAAATGTGGAACATCTTAATGCTATTGATAAAGTGGAAAATGTTACCTATCAACAAGAGAATGTAAAATCAACTAAAACAACAATTCCTTTTCTTAAAAACAACAATTTCGACTATGCAACTCTTTTTGAATGGGCAGGAGACAAAGCCCAACAATATGGTTGGATTTTATTTGTCATTGTTTCTATTTTTATTGTTACATCAGTCTCCAACAGTGCCAACCTTACAGATGGAATAGATGGATTGGCTACTGGTTTGAGTGCGATTATTGGGATAACATTGGGAATCTTGGCATATCTTTCGGGTAACGTGAACTATGCAGGATATTTGAACATAATGTATATTCCCAATTCGGGTGAGTTGCTTGTTTTTGCAGGTGCTTTTATCGGTGCCACTATCGGTTTTTTGTGGTACAATGCCTATCCGGCACAAGTCTTTATGGGAGATACAGGAAGTTTGACATTAGGAGGCATTATTGCGACTTTTTCTATTATTATTCATAAGGAATTGATGATACCTATTTTTTCAGGAGTCTTTTTGGTAGAAAGTCTATCGGTTATTTTACAAACAAGTTACTTCAAATTTACAAAGAAAAAATATGGAGTGGGAAGGCGTATTTTCTTGATGTCACCTATCCATCATCATTTCCAAAAAGGAGGACGTTCGGGTGTTAAGGCACTTATAAATAAACCATTTAGTGCAGTCAATGAGTCAAAAATTACAGTTCGTTTTTGGCTGATAGGAATCATTTTGGCAGCTATTACGATAATTACCTTAAAAGTACGCTAACGATGAAAAGATTGGTTGTATTAGGAGCAGGAGAAAGTGGTGTTGGAACAGCTATTTTAGCACAACAGAAAGGATATGATGTTTTTGTATCTGATTTTGGAACAATACAAGAAAAATATCGTAACAGTTTGATGGAGAATGGAATTGAATACGAAGAGAAAAAGCACACAAAAGAGAAAATATTAAATGCCGATTTGGTAGTAAAAAGTCCGGGTATTCCGGATAGAGTCGCTATTGTACAAGAAATATTGAAAAAGAAGATTGGTGTTGTATCAGAGATAGAATTTGCAGGGAAATTTACAGATGCTAAAATGATTTGCATCACAGGAAGTAATGGAAAAACGACAACAGCCTCATTGATTTATCATATTCTTAAAACGGAAGGATTGAATGTTGGATTAGCTGGGAATATTGGAGATAGTTTTGCCAAGCAAGTTGCCGAATGTGATTTTGATTATTATGTCTTGGAATTGAGTAGTTTTCAGTTAGATGGAATGCAAGATTTTAAAGCCAATATTGCTGTTTTACTCAATATTACACCCGACCATTTGGATAGATATGATAATGATTTTCAAAAATACATCGACTCTAAATTTAGGATTATACAAAATCAAACAGAAAAAGATGCTTTCATCTATTGGAGTGAAGACGAAAGAATAAAAAGAGAATTACAAAAAAAGAAAATAAAATCGACCCTCTATCCTTTTGCGATAAACGGTAACGATAAAATAAAAGCATTTATAGAAAACGAACAACTTATTATTAACATTTTGAAAAAAGAGATTATTATGCCAACAACAGACATTGCAATCAAAGGAACCCACAATATGCTTAACTCAATGGCAGCAGGTTTAGCAGCCTCGCTTTCTAATGTTAAGAAAGAGAACATACGGAAGTCTTTGCAAGATTTCAGGGGTGTGGAACATCGTTTGGAATATGTTGCTACGGTAAGAGATGTGGTGTATATCAATGATTCTAAAGCGACGAATATCAATTCTTGTTGGTATGCTTTGCAAAGTATCAATACACCTACTGTGCTTATTTTGGGTGGAGAAGACAAAGGAAATGATTATGCCGAAATAGAGGAGTTGGTTAAAGAAAAAGTTACTACGTTAATTTTTTTGGGAAAAGACAATTCCAAGCTTCATCGTTTCTTTGACGGTAAGGTAGAGAATATATTTGATACAGATTCTATGGAAGAGTGTGTTAATATCGCTTATAAAATAGCAAAAGCAGATGAAACTGTGTTGTTATCTCCGGCTTGTGCAAGTTTTGATTTGTTTGATAATTATGAAGATAGAGGAAGACAGTTTTGTAAATGCGTTAGAAACTTATAAAATAAGATTAAAATGAACCGATTGGGAAAAGTTTTTACTAAAATTTTTAGGGGAGATACCATTATTTGGATTGTCTTCTTTATGCTCTCTATTTTTTCTGTCATAGAATTGTACAGTGCATCAAGTACTTTGGCGTACAAAGCGGCAAGACATACAATGCCGATATTACGTCATACTACTTTCTTGTTATCGGGTATGGTTTTGGTGTTTTTTGTTCACTTATTCCCAACGAAGTATTTTAAGTTATTGGCATACTTAGGACTTATTATTTCTATTGTATTACTTGTTTTTGTTTTGTTGAAAGGAAGTGAAACCAATGACGCAAAGCGTTGGATAAGACTGTTTGGTATTGGTTTTCAACCGTCGGATATAGCGAAAGTATCGTTGATTATATTTGTTGCAGATTATATTGCTAAAATCAAAGAAAATCCTCTTTTGGAGAAAAAATATTTTTATCAAATGATAGGAGTTGTGGTCATCATAGTAGGGCTTATCTTTTTTGAAAACTTCTCGACTTCTGCTATTTTGGGAACAACGATTTTTGCGATGATGTGGATTGGACAAATTCATTGGAAAAAACTATTGTCAATTATAGGAATCATTGCTTTTATTCTTTTTATTCTTTTCATAATGGTAAAAACAATTCCCAAAGAGTCGATGCCTAAAGCATTGGATAGAGCTTACACTTGGGTGGCTAGGGTAGAGAATAAGGCAAATGAGAATGAAGAATCTCGTTATAAAATAAATGATGATAACCGACAAGTACAGCACGGAAGAATTGCTGTGGCACGTGGAGGACTTTTTGGCGTTTTCCCGGGTAATAGTGTCGAAAGAGATTATCTTTCACACGCTTATGATGATTTTATATTTGCCATTATTATTGAAGAAATGGGATTGTTGGGAGGTGTGTTTATTATGTTTTTGTATTTGGTTCTACTTTTTAGGACAGGAAGAATAGCGAAAGTGGCGAATTCTATTTTCTCGGCTATATTGGTAACAGGGCTTGGAATGTTGGTGGCATTACAAGCAGTAGTGAATATGTTGGTGGGGTCAGGTTTTGGATTGGTAACAGGACAACCTTTACCACTAATCAGTAGGGGAGGTACATCGATTCTGGCAACTTGTTTTATTTTTGGAATTATTCTTGGTATAGCAAGAGAAACATACAAAGCCAATAGATTAAAAGAACCTAATGACACAAAATTAGAAGTTGAAAACTTAAACAAAGCAACCGTTAATCTTGAGGATATTTGATAAAAAATCATTTAGATAAAAAATGAAACAAAAATTTATACTATTACTATTTTCGATTATTTCTATAAATGCATTCTCACAAGATGACCATTTAGAGCCTGTTTCCGGATACTTTGATTTATACGAATATAAATATCAGTATTACTCAAACATTAAATCAATATTGTTTAAAGATTTGTATGATAGCCCTGAAATTAGGTATTTTGTTCGTCCATCATTCACTCCGGAATATGTTTTACAGATTGAGTATAATAGAGAAAAGAAAATTTATTATATTGTTTTTCATAAAGCACAAAAAAGTATTTGGTACACTAAGAAAAAGAAAAGTATTAAAGTCAAAAAAACACGCAAAAAAATCTCAAAAAAAGATGTAGAACTAATAAAAAAACTATACATCAATGCAATAAAAAAGACGAAATATGGACAAAAGGACATTAGTTATTTTGATGGGATAACATACACTTTTACAGTAGCTAACAAGGGACTTAAAAGTGGCGAAACTCACAGTCCAAAACAAAATACAAAAATGTATGAGTTAATTCAGATTAATGAGAAAATAATTAAAGATATTGAAGGAATATTTGTTGGTTTAAGTCCTTCTATAAAAAAACGAATAAAAAAGTTATCTGATAAAATAGCATTGTCAAAATAAGAAAAGGGAATTAAAAAAAGCAAAAATAATTTTACCTATAGATGACTTCTAATAAGAATAATTTATATTTAACCATAAAAATCAAATTGTATGAAATATATTATTAGTGGTGGAGGAACAGGAGGACATATATTTCCTGCTATCAGCATTGCCAATGCTATTGCTGAAAAAGACAAAGAGGCAGAGATACTTTTTGTAGGTGCAGAAGACAGAATGGAAATGCAACGTGTTCCTAAAGCGGGGTATCCTATCAAAGGGCTTCCCGTAAAGGGCTTTGACAGAAAGAATATACTTAAGAATATTAAGGTTGTGATTGATTTAATAAGAAGCATTCGATTAGCAAACCGAATTATTAAAGAATTTCAGCCTGATGTAGCCATTGGTGTAGGTGGATATCCCAGTGCTCCAACTTTGAAAGCGGCTACAAGAAAAAAAATACCGATTTTGTTACAAGAACAAAACTCGTATGCAGGAGTTACAAATAAATTGTTAGCAAAAGATGCAACCAAAATTTGTGTTGCTTATGAAAAGATGGAACGTTATTTTCCAAAAGAAAAAATTGTTTTAACGGGAAATCCGGTTAGAAAAGATTTGTTGGAATTGTCTTCTAAAAATAGTGAGGCATATGAATATTTTGGATTAGATAAAAACAAGAAAACACTACTTGTGGTAGGAGG
>PDWI01002778.1_pt1 | contig 25808 bp, 22 predicted proteins | sample 1430891 | NCBI WGS metagenome assembly PDWI01 (sample SAMN01162508, study PRJNA174530) | Oral metagenome, whole genome shotgun sequencing project. | biome: Marine environment; feature: Marine mammal; material: Swab sample of the gingival sulcus; isolation source: swab sample of gingival sulcus...
AAAATACCATAAAAATATTATAAAAATTTGACAAAAAAATAAAGGTTTTATCGACCTTTAGAGTGTTTTTTCGTATTTACAAGTGTCAAACTTCCGTTTTTAAACAGTTAATTTTTCATAGCATTTTTTCTATTAAAATTCGCCATTTAACAATATTTTTGTTATAATAACCCTTAAGGAAGGTAAGTATGGATAGAAAAATAGTAGATGGTTATACATTAGTTCCATTAGAAAATATTATAACTATAAAAAATATTATATCGGTTCACTATTTTGAGTATTCAAAGGACTATATATTTGAAGGTGAAAAACACAACTTTTGGGAATTTGTTTATGTAGATAAGGGCGAAATCAACATAATGGCGGACAATAAAAAATATCTTTTAAAAAAAGATGAAATGTTTTTTCATAAGCCAAACGAATGGCACACTGTGCTTGCCAATAACAAGGTTGCACCAAATTTAATAGTTGTTTCTTTTGACTGTAACGATGATGCAATGCACTTGTTGGAGGGAAAAATAATTTCAGCTAGCGAACATATAAAGGTAAAGCTTGCAAATATAGTAAAATACGCAAAAGAAGTTTTTGAATCACCTCTCGATGACCCTATGTTAAAAGAATACAACAAAAGAAATGCTATACCTATAGGTTCGGAACAGCTTATCAAAGCAAATCTTGAAATGTTATTAATCTACGTTATTAGAAACAATATCTACTCACTTGCAAAAAAAAGAGGTGAAAAATATAATCCAGATAACTTCACCTCTGATAAAGTGGATATAATAAAACGCTTTTTACATGAACATATAAACGATAAATTAACCCTTGACGACATTTGCGAAAAAACACTTATGTCTAAATCGTCATTGCAAAAAATATTCAAAAAACAAACTGGTGAAAGTATTATTTATTATTATAATAAAATAAAAATAGAAAAAGCTAAAACCTTAATACGAGAATCGGAATATAATTTTTCTCAAATTTCCTCTATACTTGGTTTTAGCACTATTCACTATTTTTCAAGAACTTTTAAGAATATAACTGGGATGACTCCATCTGAATATGTGAAATCAACTAAGAAATATATGTAGAATTTATAAATGAAATCCGATATGTTTATACCTAGCGTTTTAGCAAGACGAATATAAGAATATACCTTAACGGGCATAGTCGTATTTCGCTTATAATTTAACTTTGGTTCATTAATAAAATTTTTATGAAATCCGATATGTTTATACCTAGCGTTTTAGCAAGACGAATATAAGAATATACCTTAATCGGCATAGTCGGTTTTCGCTTATAATTTAACTTTGGTTCATTAATAAAATTTTTATGAAATCCGATATGTTTATACCTAGCGTTTTAGCAAGACGAATATAAGAATGTACCTTAATGGGCATAGTCGGTTTTCGCTTATAATAACTTCGGATTTTTATCCCTTACTTCAAATCTTTTACTGGGAAAACGAGTTTTGAGTTTACCCTGTCAAATACTGTATTCTTGTCTACCATTACAGCCCCTGTATCTATAAATTTAAACTCTGTATTATTCTTATTTTTGATAAGCTCTTCAACCGCTAAATATCCCATATTAAATGGTTTTTGTATCATCACTTCGTCTACACTACCACTCTCAAGGTAGTAAACTATTTGCTCATTAGAGTCAAAACCAAGCACCATAATTTCATCTTGCAAGCCTCTTTCTTCAATAACTTTCCCTATACCTTCTAAGGTTATTTCATTCGTGCCATATATAAAAGATACCTCTGAATTATCTAATATCTTTTCTGTTTGTTCAATAGAACCTTCAAGACTGTTATTACTATAATATTCACCTATAAAATTAAAGCTATCATGCTTATCCATCTCTTCTTTAAAACCTACCGCCCTGTCCGTTGTAGTTTTAACTCCCTTGACATGAGATATTATTGCATAATTCCCTCCATCAGAAATATTTGCAATCTCACTCGCAAGCAAAGAAGCAGCCTTTTTATTGTCAGTAGCAACTAAGGTATGAGGATTTTTAGTCCTAACATCAGAATCGACTGCAACAAGTTTTATACCACTTTCCATAGCTCTATCACAAACATCAGAAAGAATTTCATAATCAGTAGCAGCTATTATTATTCCATAGGGCTTTTCTCTTATCAAATCTTCCATTAGCTCTATCTGCTTTGAAATATTTATCTCTTTTTTAGGTCCAATAACGCTAAGTTCAAAATCGTTACTATTTGAAGCTACCTTAACACCATCCTCTAAAGCACCCCAGAATCTCCTGTTTTCATCTGTACTTTTTGAAACGAAAAATATTTTTTCCTTTGTCTTAATGCTATTTGTATTGTAAAGAAAAAATATCCCTATACTTCCTATAATCAACAAGGCGATGATCATAATATTTATTACATTAAATTTAGCTATAATTTTCTTCATCTTCTTCACTCTCAAATGGTATCTTTATACTTACCTTAGTACCCTCATATATTTCACTTTCAATATGTAAACCGTATTTTTCTCCGTAGTACATCTTTATCCTGTCATTTACATTATTTACTCCAATACCACTACCCTTTTTCCCATTTTTAATCTTTCCATCGAATATCTTTGCAATATCACCTTCTTTAATCCCAGAACCATTATCCTCTATTTCAAAGTAAATCGTCTCACTATCTAAGCTTTCATCTGTTAGTAAAAGCTTATTAAAACTATCCTTATAGATATTAATATAAATTTCCCCATTATTAGGAATATTCTTTATACCGTGATAAATAGCATTCTCTACTATTGGTTGCAAAAGAATTTTTATTATCTTATGATTTAATAAGTCCTCATCGCAATCAATTTTATAACTTAATTTTTCACCATATCTCATCTTCTGTATAGTTAAATAGCTATTGATATGCTCAACTTCTTCCCTGATACTGATGTACTCTTGACCCTTATTCAGACCAAGCCTAAACATCTTTGCAAGTGATGAAGTCATAGTTACGACCTCATCATTTTTGCCCGTCTCACCCATCCAAATAATTGAATCCAAGGTATTATATAAAAAATGAGGATTAATTTGTGATTGCAACAACTTAAAATCACTTTTACGCTTATTTCTTTCAACATTTTTATTAGTTTCAATAAGCGTTTTTATCTTATCAGTCATACCATTAAAAATATTGCTAAGCACACCCAACTCATTATCTTCAGCTACCTCAACTTTAGCATCTAAGTCACCATCTCTAAATTTTAACATTCCGTCAACAAGTTTATTTATAGGTCTTACAATCCTTTCAGAAATTATAAGTGCCGCAATCAGAGTTGCAAAAAAAGCAGAAATTATAAATATGAAAAAATAATTTTTCGACCTATTCATATAACTATTAAAGTCGTTTGAATAAATCTTTCCAATAGTTTTCCAAGAAGTAAATGGCGAATCAATCACTATATACTCAACTTTTTCATCATTTTCATAAAAACTAAAGATGTTCTCATCACCTTTTATCAAATTTTCAATATTTTCACTTACTATTCCACTGTATATGAGATTCGCCTTAGGATGATAAACATAACTTCCATCCTCTGCTACAATAAAAATATATCCCCTCTCTAGCAAGGAAATCCTTTTTATCATATCATTTATATTTTGAAAGTTTAAGTCTACTACAATTACACCTTTTAGATTGTCTTCACTATCATATACAGCTTTAGAACAGCTAACAACCCAACTATGCTTTTTCTCAAATATATTCTGAACATGAGAAGTAGAGACATAAAAGTCCCTACTATCAACAGCCCCCATATAATAATCTTGAGTTGTATAATCAATATCTTTGTACTTTAAAGAAGTGGCATTACTTATAATTTCACCATCTGGTCTTATCAGAAAAATATTAATTACATCATCTCTATTTTTTATCAGAGAAGCAAGAACAGAACCCAATACAGGATAAGTTTCTCCCATTTCCCCATCAAAAAAATTACCAACACTCATACTGTACTCAAGCCCTGTAATTATGGTCTCAACATTTTCTATATAGTATTCCAAATCATAATTAATCTGTTTTACACTCATACTTGTATTCACTCTAACGTTTTCAGTTATAGACTTTGAGCTAAGTATATACATACCTAAAGAAACTACCATGATTACAATCATTGTGAGTGTAACCATAGCAAGACTCAAGGTAGTTTTAATATGACTTTTTATTACTACTTTATTTTCCATTTTTCTTCCTGTGAAATCTTTACTTGCCTTTTCGATACTTCAGCGGAGAAGTTCCTATATGTTTCCTAAAATTGTAACTAAAATAATTGGCATCTTCATAGCCAACACTCATACTTATTTCAAATACTTTTTTATTAGTATTCTTAAGGAGATCCTTCGCCTTTTCCATCCTTATATCTGTAAGATATTCAATAACCGTCTTACCCTTAATTCTCTTGAACTCCCTAGATAAATAGCTTGTACTAACATGCAACTGCGAAGCCAATCTTGACAAGTCCAAATATGCTTGTGCATAATTTTCTTTCAAATACGCACTCGCTTCCCTTATAATTTCTAATCTCTCATCCTTTTTATTTTTTTCTACTTTAGAACTTATACTCTTAATACTATTAACAATACTTTCTTTTATCTCTTCTTCTGACCTACTTGTCACAATACTTTCAATTAAGGAAAAGTCAATTATGGTTTCTTCTTCCTCAAAGTATTTATTAAAATGTTCAAAAACCTTTACAACTAAATTAATTGTATAGGTTCTACACATACTTATTTCCACTCTATAGAAACTTAAAACAGAAAAGAAAATATCTATATTTTTATCAACCTTCTCCATATCATTCTGAGCTATTCCATCAATTATCTTTTTAATATTCCCGTAAATAACTCTTTCATCAACCTTATGCGATAAACTATTTTCTCTATATATTATCACCCTATTACTTCCATCCAATAGTTGATAATCAAGGCTTTGATTCGCTTCTTCATAACTCAATTTAAGGTCTTCGATATTCTTATATTTTCTACCAATACCGATAATCACATCTATACTAAAAACTAAATTCAAACTCCTTATCAGTTGACTATAAACGGTCTCAAAATTATTTATTTCATTAGCGTTAAGACATATGATAAGCAACTTGTTTTCATTACCCTTTAAAACGATAAAATCTCCCTTGCCCTCAAGTTCGCTCCTACAAAATTCTGAAATTGTATAAAAAAACATAAGATAATTACTTTCAAAATGTTCCTCAACAACTTTTTTGTCAATCTTAATCTCAGCAACTGCTGAATTAAAAGTTTTTTCAGAACTCGGCAAATCAATTATTTTAGATATAGTCTCATTCAATATATTAGATGGTAACTTACCATCCAATATATCAAACAAGGTCATACGTGTAATTAGTTTTTTATTTTTGTCAAACTCGTTTTGAAGATTTTTTATCTGCTCTGTCTTATTGTATTTTTCATCCAAAGACTTTTTAATATCTTTCAAAACATCTGTTAATTCATTTTTGGTTATAGGTTTTAAAATATACTTATCTACATTTAGAGCTACTGCTTCCTTAGCATATTCAAACTCATCATAACCAGTTAAAAATATAACCCTACAATCATTTCCTTGTTTCCTCAGCTCACTAACAAGACCCAATCCATCTAGAAAGGGCATATTTATATCCGTTATTAAGACTTCGACATTATCTTCCTCAAAATATTCAAGGGCATCCATTCCATTTGCCGCTATCCTTACCAACGTAAAGCCAATTTCCTCCAAGTCGATAAAGTCTACAATACTATCACGTACCTTGACCTCATCGTCAACAATCATAAGTTTATACATTTATTTAGCATACCCCTTTTTGTAATAAAACATTTGCATATAAAGCTCTATCTGTTGTCGCAATAACAGCAAAAGCACCTTTGGCTTCATCATAAAAATCAAATCTATCTATTTGTTTTACAACCTTTTTATCATCATATCCTTCACTTTTAATAGTCGCCCTAAAATCATCCCAAACAACAGGAACTGTTGGGTCACCTTCGACAACTTTCATTAATTTCACTGGATCATCTACATATGGGTCTAATGGGAAAAACTTAAGAATAGCCTCTAGTATATCGTTTACACTATGACCATATGCAGGGATAACTCTATCATTCATTGAATATGCTGGAAAATTCCCATCCGCAATTACTATTGTATCACTATGTCCCATCTCCATTAAGCATTTCATTAATTCTGGTGAAATTATATCAGGTATATTTTTTAACATTTTGATTCTCCTTTTAATTTTTTTACTGAATTTCTAAGTATCATTTCAGACTTTATCTTATAAGTGTTAATCTTATCGCTTGATTTAATAATTATCTCTCCAGCTTTAACACCCATACTATAAGAATTTTGATTTATTATTGTAAGTTTCGGCTCAATTAATCTACCAAGTTCAACATCTCCATAGGAAACCAAGGATATATCATCTGGTATTTTAAGTCCTCTTTCCTTTATTGCCAACATAGCTCCCTCAGCCATTCTGTTATTTGTCGCATATATGAGGGTTGGCGAATGTTTTTCCAAAAACATTTTTACACTTTTATATGCTATGTCAATGTCATATCCACCATCTATATAATATTCTTCTTTAAATTCGATACCAGCATCACTTAAAGCCTTTTTGAAACCATCGTATCGCTCTACTGCCGTACTTATATGTTCTATACCACCAACAATAGCAATATCCTTGTGACCCATATCTATACAATACTTTGTAAGCATATATGAATATTTTTCATTTTCTTCTAATACAAAATTTAAATCCATTTTTTCATCATATGTATCTACCATAATAATGGAAAAATCATCATCAATAATTGCATTTAACTTTGAAAAATCTTTTAAACAACTCGCAAGTATACAATAATCAAAACGCCTATCTCTAAAAGTCTGCAAAAGCTTTATTTCTTTATCTTCTACTTCATCTGATGAGCCAAGAGCCAAAGTATATCCATACGGAGATATTACACTTTCTACTCCTTTGGCTATATTCATAAAGTAAACATTGGAAATATCAGGAACTATAAGACCTACTGTGTATGTTTTATTTGTTTTTAAACTTTTTGCCAAAGCATTTGGCCTATAACCAACAGCCTTTACTGCATCCATTACCCTTTTTCTGGTGCTTTCCGCAACAGGATAATTGCCATTTAAAACCCTTGATACAGTTGCCGTAGATACTCCCGACGATTTCGCAACTTCCTTAATAGTCATAACACACCTCCAAAAGTGCTTACTAAGTAAAAATCAACCTATATCTCAAGTCCAAAGACGAACCTGAGATACTACAGTTGATTTTAGTAAAAATTATCACACTTTGAGAATGTTATTATTTTTTGTATAATGCTCCATAAGTAGCACAAGCTCTATAATCTGCTCCTTCAAAGTCTTTAGTTCCATAAGCTAACCATGCTTTTGGTCTGAAGATTCTATCTTCTGAAACGTTATGCATTGCAACTGGTATTCTAAGCATTGAAGCTAATGTAATAAGGTCTGAACCAATGTGTCCATAGCTTATTGCACCGTGGTTTGCTCCCCAGCAGTTCATTACTGAATATACATCTTTAAATGCACCTTGACCAGTAAGGATTGGTGCGAACCAAGTTGTAGGCCAAGTTGGGTTTGTTCTTTCATCTAAAACACTATGAACTTTCTCTGGAAGTGATACAGTATAACCTTCAGCTATTTGAAGAACTGGTCCTAATCCTTTGATTATATTAACTCTAGCCATTGTTACAGGCATATCACCTTCTGTTTTGAAGTTAGCTGAGAATCCGCCTCCTCTAAAATATTCATAGATAGCCGGACAGAACTTAGTAGCACCTAGACAATCTTTTACTTCGCTTTCAGTGATTTCATAGAATCTCTTCATTATTGGATTTCCATTTTCATCTTTTTGCTTACCAGTACCATCAAGAGTAGTTGAACCACTGTTGATTAAGTGGATAATACCATCTTTCGCTCTACCTTCAAGCTCGTGTCCAGTAACTCTCTTAACTGCATCTGGTGACCAGTAAGTTCTTACGTCTGAGAAGATTTGAGCTCTACCAGTTAATAAGTGGTTAAACAACATAGCAACACCATTTAAGCTATCGTTTTCAGTTGCAAAAGTAAATGATTCTCTAATTCCATTCCAGTCAAATGATGAGTTAAGAATAGTCTCTAAGAAGTCACCGTTTGGTCTGTGGTCAGTCCATTGTCTTTGTCCTTGGAAACCACCAAGAATAGCGTTACGTCCAAGAGCTTCTTCACCAAATCCAAGTTCGTGAAGCTTAGGATTACCAACCATTAAATCTCTAACGATAAGAGTCATCTTAACAACATATTCCCAATCCTTGTCTAACTTCTCTCTGCTCCAAGGCTTTGAATTAAGGTCTGGACCTTCAGCACAATTTTCTTTAACCCATTTAAGAGCAATTTCATACTCTTCTTTGTCATATATTTCTTCTTCAACACGTCTGTTAATCTCTGACATATCTACGTATTCATTTCTCATTCCTAAGTAATCGTTAAAGAAGTTCGCATCAACAACTGAACCTGCGATACCCATAGAAACGCTACCAATTGAAAGATAAGATGTTCCTTTCATAGTTGAAACAGCAATAGCCGCTCTTACAAATTGTAAGATCTTGTTAGCTACATCTTCTGGAATACTATCATCATCCGCATCTTGAACGTCTTGTCCATAAATACTAAATGCTGGAAGTCCGATTTGGTCGTGACCAGCCATAGCAGCAGCTAAGTATACAGCACCAGGTCTCTCAGTACCATTGAATCCCCAGATAGCTTTGATTCTATCACGGTTCATGTCTATTGTTTCAGTACCATAGCACCAGCAAGGAGTAACTGTTAAACTAACTCCAACACCTTCACTTAAAAACTTCTCTTCACATCTAGCAGCCTCAGCAACACCACCGATACAAGTATCAGCTATAACGCATTCTACTGGCTCACCACTTGGGTGTCTAAGACTTGAAGAAATAAGCTCGGCAGCCTTTTTAGCCATGTTCATAGTCTGCTCTTCAAGAGACTCTCTTACGCCCTTTCTTCTTCCATCGATAGTAGGTCTAATCCCTACCTTAGTAACTTTCTTATTTAATCTAAATCCTTGTTTCATAATGCCTCCAAAACTAAAATATTATTGTTTGCTAAGTTTCATTTGTTTACATAAAAAATTTTTTATTGCATCTTCTTGTAAAATTCAATAAAAAATCGTTTATAGTAAACGATTACTATATCAATAGCATACAGCATTGCATAGTGTTTTGTCAATAAAAATATTACATTTTGCAAAATTTTGCACAAAAAAAGATGCTTTGCAGACAAAAATATCACTTTATCCGCAAACCACCTTATTATTATTTGCATTTTATGAAAAATATGAACCGCCGACAAACTCACGAATCAAGGATGTACTCGGAACATTTTCACTTGACATTCCCAAGAAATATCCCAAAAATTTAACCAATCTTTTTGCCTCTATGTACTCAGGACAATTCCTATCAACATTAAAAAGCAAAGGTTCTACAAATTGTTTTAATATGGATAACTCGTAGATTAGACTGGAATTAAATATCATATCAGCCTCTTCTTGATAAGGGAAAATATACTTTTCTTCACCTTCGCGAACCTTAGGCCACATACTAATAGTCTGAGCTGCAGTCTTATCTCTTTCCCTATTATCTCTAACTATTCTCCTGAGAAGTCTACTGTCGGTAGTAGGAATTCTATTATGGTCATCTACATTAAGCGCTGTTAATGCACTTATATAAATTGTAAACTTATTCTCATCTGGTATCTGCTCAGAAAGTTTTGGGTTAAGACCATGCAATCCTTCTATAATAAGTACATCATTTTCCCCAAGTTTCATCTTAGTTCCATCATATATCCTCTTTCCCTTAACGAAGTCAAACTTAGGAACGTCAATCTCTCCGCCAGAAAGAAGAGTAGTCATATTTTCGTTAAATCCCTTTACATCTATCGCCTCTAGACATTCATAATCGTAATCACCATTTTCATCAAGCGGAGTATCTTCTCTATTTACATAGTAATCATCAATTGATACAGGCTTAGGATTTACCCCCAAAGCCGCCATTTGCACTGATAAACGCTTAGAAAAAGTAGTCTTACCACTACTAGATGGTCCAGCTATAAAAACAAATCTATTGCCACCCTCTCTTATAATTCTATCAGCTATCATACCGATTTTCTTTTCCATATAGGCTTCCTGTAACAACATCAACTCATCAAAATCACCATTTGCTATCTTGTTATTTAACTCAGCAACGTTGTCAACTTCTATCTGTTTTCCCCATGTAGCACTTTCCTTCAAAGTTCCAAAAAGTCTATTCATAGGATTGAATTCAGCAGTCTTTTCTGGATTCTCTCTATCTACAAACTGTATGATTAATCCATCCCCATACTTATAAAGTTTAAATTTATCTTTAAGCACAGAAGTTCTAAGTATCATATATCCATAATAATAGTCATAGAAATCACCCATTTTATAAAGGTTAATATTAGAAGCTCTCCTGTATTTCAAAAGGTCGACTTTATCTTCCATATTTTGAGACTTAAATATCTCCATAGCAGCAGCAGTTTTTAAAACTACCTTTTCTATTGATATATCTTCAGCAATCAGCTTATTCATCTGTTCTTCTATTAAATCAACATCAAAATCATGATATCCATTTTCATCTCTAATTTCTACATAATATCCTTCTCCTAACGAGAACTCAATTACCACAGAAGCATCTTTATAAAGTTTCCTACAGGCAGCAACCAAAAGGAAGGATAAAGTCCTCTGGTAAGTTCTAAAACCATCTCTACTTACCATATCTATAAGAGTAACTTCCTCATCTTTCTCTATTTTTTTATGCAATTCTTTCAATACATTATTTACCTTAGCCAAAATTATAGGCGTCTTAAAATCATCCTGATTCTTATTGGCTAAGTCTTGATACGTACTACCTTTTTCAAGAAAATTTTCTTCGCCATTAATTATTACTTTTACCTTTTCCATTCTTACTCCTTACTATAACGTCCTAAATGGATTATTGAAAATTTTGTAATCATCTACTTTAATTTCTTTACATAACTTTTTCAAAATTTCTGCAAACAGTTCTCCAACTATGAACTCACTTCCGTAGTGTGTGACATCTATCAACCTACCGCCTTTTTCCATAACATCCATTGCAGTATGATATTTTATATCACCAGTCAAGAAAACATCAACTTCGCTTATTATTTCATCATTTATAAAAGATGATCCACTACCAGTAATCAAGGCTATTTTCTTAACCTTACTATCTATATCGCCAACAAAATTAAGATAATCAATACCTATGACACTTTTGATTTTATTAACAAGTTCTTTTCCATCCTTGCACACAAAATCCGCCATAAAGACTCCACTATCCGCTCTTTTAATATTGTCCGCCCCAAGTCTACTTAAAAAGTGATGATTAAGTCCAAACTCAAAATTATCTATATTCGTATGACTTACATAAACCGCAATATCATTTTTAATAAGACTTACAAGCTTATTACCTAACAAATCATTATTTATTCTTCTTATTGGAGAAAAAATTAATGGATGATGACAAAAAATCAAATCATAATCGTTTTCTATCGCGTATTTTATTACATCATCACTAGCTTCCAAAGCCGTCAGAACCTTCTTTACTTCCATTTCTTCATCACCTAAAAGAAGTCCAATATTGTCCCATTCTTCTGCTAATTCTTTTGAAACTAATTGCTCGTACGCCTCAATTATTTTTTTTAACTTCATCAGCTACTATCTCCAATTCTCTTATTTCAGCTTCTAGTTCTATTCGTCTGTCATTTGGAACTTTGTCAAATAATTTTTCTAATTTATCAATCCTATTATTAATCAATTCAAGGTATGTTCCATCACCTTTTTCTATTAAATAAGAACTATAAGTATATTCACGAAGATACTTACCCTCACCACGCTTAGCAATTATTATATAGTAAGTCTGTCCGTCTTCTTCGATCAAGCTTTCACTTTCAATATAAAACCCTAAATCATAAATACATTTTCTCGCCTTTGCTAAATGACTTTGCGGAGATAGTATAAGAGTATTTGCTTTTTTTACCTTGCTTTCGCTACTCCTCAAAATATGGTCAATCGTAGCTCCACCCATGCCAGCAATTATTATGCTATCAAAAGTCGCATCTACCTTTTCAATTCCATCCGACAAAATAAGCTCTATCTTATCAGCAAAACCACTTAGCTTCACATTTCTTTCTGCTTGGCCAAGTGGTCTTTTATTTATATCTGTTCCGTATACTTTTTTAACTCTATTTCTACGCACAAGCTCAATCGCCACGTAGCCATGGTCACAACCGATGTCTACCGCAGTATTGCAAGTAGGCACCGAATCAAGTACCATTTCGAGTCTTTTTGATAATTCCATTATTCTAAATAGTCCTTCAACTTTCTGCTTCTACTTGGATGACGAAGTTTTCTCAAAGCCTTCGCCTCTATTTGTCTAATTCTTTCCCTTGTTACATTGAACTTTTTACCTACTTCCTCCAAAGTCCTAGCTCTACCATCATCAAGACCAAATCTAAGTCTTAAAACTTTTTGCTCTCTTTCAGTAAGAGTTGCTAAAACCTCGACCAATTGCTCTTTTAAAAGAGTAAATGCTGCAGCTTCGGCAGGTACTGGAACATTATCATCTTGAATAAAATCACCCAAGTGACTATCCTCTTCCTCTCCAATAGGTGTTTCCAAAGAAACTGGCTCTTGAGATATTTTCAAAATTTCCCTAACCTTTTCTACTGGCATGTCGAGTTCCTTACCAATTTCTTCTGGAGTTGGATCTCTACCTAAATCCTGAAGCAACTGTCTATTTACACGGATAAGTTTATTTATTGTTTCTACCATGTGAACTGGTATTCTAATGGTTCTTGCTTGATCTGCAATCGCCCTTGTTATGGCTTGTCTAATCCACCAAGTGGCGTAAGTACTAAATTTAAAGCCTTTAGTTACATCAAACTTCTCAACCGCCTTAATAAGACCTAAATTCCCCTCTTGAATAAGGTCTAAGAAAAGCATTCCGCGACCAACGTATCTTTTCGCAATACTAACAACGAGTCTAAGATTAGACTCTATTAGTATTTGTTTCGCCACTTCGTCTCCATCACCCATACGTTTTGCAAGGTCAACTTCTTCTTCTGCGCTAAGCAAAGATACCTTACCAATTTCCTTTAAGTACATCCTAACTGGGTCATCGATATTTACACCCTCTGGCAAAGAAAGATCCAGAACAACTTCCTCTCCATCATCATCAAGCTGTTTCTTCGCTTTAACAACTTTTTCCTCGTCATCACCATCTATACTGTCGTTCAAGTCAGAAATATCCACACCTCTACGCACAAGTTGCTCTATAATATCAACTGATTGCTCAGTAGCAAACTCATCTTCATTGATTATTTTTTCAATTTCTACAACAGTTATTGTATTACCATTCTTTTCAGCAAGGTCAAATAATTGCTCTAATTTCTCATTATATGCACTCATCTGATCTTCTACAGTAATCTCTTTTACACCTTTACCTTTAGGATTCTTTGCCATTTCTACTCCTTATTAACTACATAGATATATATGTTGTATCAAGTTCTTTTCTTAACGAAACAATGGATATCAACTCATCATCTGTCTTTGCCTCTTCTGTCAATTTGTCGATAACATTGCGTTTAATTACCTTGTAGCATTCATTTACTAGCTTCTCTAACTCACCCTTATTTTCAATCTCGACAACATTGTTGAAAAGCCTTGCGACTCTTTCTTGGTTATCAGCATTGCTAAAATGTGAAATTAATTTGCTAGCACTTAATTTTTCACCACTCTTTTTATATTCTACAAGAATGTTAAAAATCCTTTTATTTATATCAATAATAAAATCTTTTTCACAAATATAATCAGATAAAATGTCATATGCGCTATCATCAGCTATCATAAGCGACAAAATTATCTTTTCAGCCTTAGCTTGTGACATCTCATTATCAAAAACCGTTCTTTTTAATTTTCTATCCTGCCTTTTAGTAATTCCAACATTTTTGCCCAGCTTAGAAACCAAGTTATCCATATCATAGTAATCCAAATCATAGATATCACATATCTTTTTCAAATAACTTGTAATTTCCATCTTATCACCTAAAGAAAGAAGTTTTCTTGCGACATCTTCATAAAACATCATTTCATAAGCTGGGTCTGTTAGATCATACTTTTGCTCTACGCACCTAATTTCAAACAAAAATGCATTCTCGCTGGTATCTAAAAGTTTATCGAAGGATTCATTCCCATACTTTTTGATAAACTCATCTGGATCCTTAGCTCCTTTTATTGTAAGTACCCTAACATCTAGACCTACAGATTTTAAAATTGGTATAGCTCTTCGACTCGCCTTAATTCCAGCCTCATCACTATCATATGAAATAATTGCTTTTTTGAAATATTTTTTGATTAACAAGGCTTGTCTAGGCGTAAATGCTGTTCCAAGTGAAGCTATTGCCGAATTAAATCCCGCCTGATGAAGCGCTATAACATCCATATATCCTTCAACCAGAATACAGTAATCTTTTTTGCTTTTTCTTGCTAAATTAAGCCCATAAAGAGTAGATGACTTCTTAAAAACTTCAGTTTCCTTGCTGTTTAAATACTTAGGAAAATTATCTCCAAACGCTCTACCACCAAAGGCTATTACCTTGCTCTTACTACTAAAAATAGGGAACATTATTCTATCAAAAAATGTGTCATAGCTTCCATTTTTACCAGCTTTGCAAAGTCCTGCATCATATATTATCTGTTCAGAAAATCCTTTTGATTTTAGGTAAGCAAGCAAATCGTCCCTAAAAAAACTGCTATACCCAAGTCCAAATTTTTTGATAGTGTCAATGTTAAGACCTCTATTTTTTAACTCTTCCCTAGCTTTAAATCCTTTCTTATCTTGCAACATATAATAAAAATATTTTGCCGCTTCCTTATTAACCTCATAAAGCCTGTTAAGTCTACGTTCCTCCTCTTCTTGTTCCTTGCTATACTCTATCTCTGGAATAGCAACTCCAGCACGCTCAGCAAGAGATTCTATAGCTTCTTTGAAAGACAGTTCATCATAATTCATTAAAAATGTAATTACATTTCCACCTGCACCACAACCAAAACAATGGTAAACTTGCTTGTCCTCGTTAACATGAAAACTTGGTGTTTTTTCATTATGAAAAGGACAGAGTCCACTATATTCACTACCGCTTTTTTTGAGGTTTACAACCTCTCCAATTACGGAAACTATATTGTTTTTTTCAATTATTTCATCAATTTTGTTATTACTATAACGCATTTATATTTCTAACCTCTCCAAGATTCTGGTATAAATAAATTTTTGTAAACATTAATTGAATATCTATCTGTCATACCTGCTATATAGTCAATTACCTGTCTTTCTCCACAATTATCACACTTAAATTCACTAGGTAATTCATCCATATTTTCCATGTAGTAATAATAAAGTTGCTTAACCATATTTTCAGCTTTGCCAGTCTCCTCTTTCGCCTTAGAACCCAAATAAACATTCTTAAACATATACGTCCTAAGCGACTGCATAGCTTTGAACATATCATCACTCATAATAACATCATTAACACCAGCACTATGCTCTACAATATCATGGATAATATTATTTATTCTATCTCTAACAGTAGCACCCAATACCTCTACTATATCCTTGGGCAAGTCATCATCTGTAATGATATTCGCCCTTATAGCATCATCTATATCGTGATTTATATAAGCTATTTTATCTGCAAGCCTTATTATTTTCCCCTCTAAAGTTGATGGTCTACCCTTAGTTGGATGATTTAAAATACCATCCCTAACTTCCTTGGTAAGATTTAATCCTAGTCCTTTGTTTTCTATCTTTTCAACCACCCTTATACTCTGCTCGTAATGCTTAAAACCACAAGTAGTTATCTCATTTAAAGCCTTTTCTCCCGAATGTCCAAAAGGTGTATGCCCTATATCATGTCCTAAAGCAATCGCTTCTGTTAAATCTTCGTTAAGCCTCAACGCCCTAGCTAGTGTCCTCCCTATTTGCGCTACCTCAATAGTATGAGTAAGCCTCGTCCTATAATGATCACCCTCAGGAGATATAAAAACTTGAGTTTTATGCTCCAATCGCCTAAAAGCTTTTGCGTGAATAATTCTATCTCTGTCTCTTTGAAAAACCGTCCTTATATCACACTCTCTTTCTTCCCTATCTCTACCTAAAGAGTCACATGACAACGTAGCAAATTCACTCAGCGTATTCCTTTCATGCTCTTCCCATTTTTCTCTAATATTCATAACTCATCCCTTCTAAAAAAACTTGCATGTATTTATTAATTTTACCATATTTTTGTCATTCCTGCTACTAGTCGAATTCCTTGCTTACAAGTCAATTTCAAAAAATATCCCATCATTTAAGCTTTTATGCTATAATTTATTAATCAGGAGGATACAGATGCGTTTTCAAGAAATAACAAAAGATAATAATATAGCAAATGGAGAAGCCACCGTACTACACTATGGTTTTACAAAAGATGAAATAAAAGATGTAAAAGCTTATTTCAAAATTTTTGATGTTAAAAAATATATCCATGTTACAGATGAGATGACACAAATCCCAATAGAAAAGTTAATAGATGAGAGTGGTGAAAAAAACGCATCTAAACGAGTACACGAAAAATTAGTTCTTTTAAAAGATGTTGACAATAACTACATCAGGCAGCTAGTCGTTGGATTTAAAGAAACTGGAATAAAACAACCATTGTTTGCCGTTTTAACAGAAACCAATAAAAAATGGTCTATAGAAACTCTTATCTCTGACTTATCAGAAGAAAGAGCAATGATAGAAAAAATGATGAGAGAGCGCAAACAGAAATAACACTCCCCGCAAAATAGTTCTAAATTTAGAACTATTTTTAATGTATTGAAATCCGATATTCCCTTTAGTTAGTTTATGCATTTTTGGCATATTTTTGCTTATGGACTGTTAATATCTAAGCAATCTTACCGAAGGGCGTAACTATATATTAAATTTATATGCTGATGAGTGCTCATTCGTGTACGCTTCGCTTCACTCATGGAGTTTGCGACTCATATACAAGCAAATAAATTATTTTTATTTTTTAATATATATTAATTCGCTTTTTAAGATTTTGATTTTGGTAATCCTATATATGAGTTGCAAACACCGCCTGATCGTAAGCTTCGCTTACTGCTCGGCCAAGCAACCCGTATGAGTCGAGGAACGAAGTGACGCAGACGAATGTGCACTCGTTTATTTATATGATTTATAAGCAATTTCGAAAACTCGGATTTCAGTATTGATTTTTTTAAAGTACTTACCAACGAAAACCGAAGTGTTTCTATCTTTTGTTCTTCTCTGCTTATTATCACTATCTATACTTATGGGCACTTCGGATTTCTTCTCACAAAAAGAGCACTAGGCAAATTTTCGCCTAATGCTCTTTTATAATTTTTGTTTTTAATACTACTTATCTGCTTTTGTTGTTTCTGCCGTTGTACTTTCTTCAGCTTTTTCTTCATTATTTTTTTCATAAGTAGTTTTTATACTATCCCATAATTCCTGATTTACAACTACTGGATACTTATTTTCAAATTCTTCAGTAAACAATCTTTGGAATTCAACATTCTTTTGATTCTCTTCAGCTTGCTTTTCTAACATTGAAAAACGCTCTTTTGCAATAGCCACAGCTTCTTCAGTAGCTTTTACTTGCTCTATTTTATTCATAATGTGATACCCAAATTGAGTCTCAACTATTCTATTTTCACCGTCTTTCATTTCAAAAGCAGCCTTCTTAAATTCCTCTACAAAAGGCTCGTTCTTAGCAAAAGTATAAACACCTTTGTTTTGAACTTTTCCTGGGTCTTCTGAAAGTTCTTCTACAAGCTTCTCAAAATCCTCACCAGCTTCTACTTTGGCTAAAACTTCTTCAGCTCTTTTCTTAGCAAGTTTTTTATCTTCTTCAGAAAGAGGTTTATTATCCTTATCCATAGTTGAAATTAAAATATGTTGAACAGATGCCTTCTCTAAAGCCTTTTCAATACCAACTTCCTGTGCATAAGAATATTCAGGGTCTTTCATCATAAATTCTTTTTTCTTAGCTTCATCAATCTCTAAATCCTTAGTTTTAGCTTTCTTTATTTCTTCAGCTAAAACTGAAATTTCGACTATATTTCTAAGATTATCTTCGTTGATTCCATCTGCTTCCATTTTCTCCTTGCCATTAGTTTCTACATAAGCAGCTACAGTATTATCAATTTCTTTTTTCTGTTCTTCATTAAGAACAATCCCCTCTGCACTTGCAACTGCCTTTAAAGTATAAAATCTCTTTAAAACTTCTAAAGTATCTTCCTTAATAGCCTTATAAGCTGGAACTCCATCTTTAACTTCCATAGTCCAATCAAAATTTGGTCCATACATTCTTTCCATATCAGAAAGAATAAAACGTCCTTCACCCTCTGAACAACGTTCATTATTAACAGCTAAAATCTCATTCTCTTTTAATTCAATATTTACTTCGCCCTCATTTGATTCTACACTCTTTTGAGTTTTATCATATGTTGAACTTGTAACATCATCTTTTTTACAAGATGAAAAAATCAATGTTGTCATCACCACTATAAGCAATATAGCTGTAAAAAATCTTTTTTTCATTTTCCTTACTCCTTTTTATTACTACCTGCTACTATATCTGAATTTTTAATTAAAATCAATACATCTCGCAAGGTTTAACATTTTTTTAATTATTTTGCCACCAAAAAGTACGAAAGCACAAGAACTCCCAATACTATTCTATAATATCCAAATACCTTGAAAGTATTTTTCTTAATATAATCTAAAAATAATCTTATTACAATTAAAGCTACTATAAAAGAAACTACAAAGCCAACTCCTAAAATTACAAACTCAGATACACTAAGACTAAATGATGTTTTGAGCAAAGAATATCCTGTAGCTCCAACCATAGTTGGTATCGCTAAGAAAAAAGAAAATTCCGCAGCTACTACCCTAGTAAACCCCAAAAACATACCCCCTATAATGGTAGAGGCACTCCTACTCGTACCAGGCACCATAGCAAGACACTGAATCAAACCTATAAAAAATGCCTTTTTGTAAGTAAGTTCAGAAACATCACTTATCGTAATTTTTTTCGCCTTATCTTCAACAATGAAAAATACTACACCACCTATTATTAACATTGTAGCAACCACAATAGGATTAAATAAATACTGTTCAATAATATCATCAAATAAAAGTCCAAGAACAACAGCTGGTAAAACTCCAACAATCGTTAAAAGCCAAAGCCTAAAAATCTTGTCTCTTTCCGATTTTTCTTTTCCAAATGGAAATAACTTATTCCAAAAAAGAACTACAACCGCAAGTATGGCTCCTAGTTGAATAACTATGTCAAAAGTTATAGTAAAACTCTCACTAAAACTCAACCACTCATTTATTATTATAAGGTGTCCAGTAGAAGAAACTGGCAAAAATTCAGTCAATCCCTCCACAATACCAAGTATTATTGCCTTTATAATATCAATCATCTAAATCTATCACTTTCTTAATATTTTTCTCTGCTTTAACCCTAGGTATCATTATCATATGACCACATCCAAGGCATTTTAATCTAAAATCTATCCCCACTCGAAGAACTTCCCAGTCAAAGGAACCGCAGGGATGCTTTTTTTTCATTCTAACAACTTGACCTACTTTAACATCCATAAATCACCTAATAACCCTTAGCTTAGTACCATAAAGTCCATATACAGACTTATTTCCAAGCAAACTTTTACTAATTTTTTCAATTACTTCCCACGTAATTTCTTCTCCCTTTGTAAGAATTGGGACACCTGGTGGATAAGGAATTATCTTATCTGCGGACTTTCTCCCAATAGCCAAAGAAAACTCTAAAAATTCAGTATTCTCATCCTGAACAAAACTTTCCTCACTAAATAAGTCTTTAATGCCCTTATTAAAATCTATATCCACACCCTTATCTAATATTCCATCTATTTCAAAAATATCCTTTTTAAACTTTTCAAAAATATTCCTCTTATCTGCCACAGTAAAAATGCAAGTCAAATAATCTTGTGTGCACATTTCAAGAACAAAACCTCGCTTGAGTAATAAGCTCTCTACATGGTAGGCTTTCTTCGGACAAATTAGCGTTAACTTGCAAACATCAGTGCTTAAGGCACCCTTCGACAAATTATCATCATCAAAAAGAGTGATATTCTTTAAGCTAAGCAAGTCCTTTTTAAGCTTAGTCATATTACAGACTAAATCATCTATATAATGCGTATCATCAGCTAATTTTGAAACTACTGCATCCATTTCCGCCATCATAATAAAAGACGGACTACTACTTTGAAATTTTTTGAGTCCCTCGAAAACTTTTTCCACTAAAAACTCATCATTAATATGTATCAAAGCACAAGAAGTAATTGCTGGCAAAGTTTTGTGCATACTTTGAATGACAATATCTGCATAACTTACCCCACTTAAACTCTTGTCCCAAAAATTGAGATGAGCACCATGAGCTTCATCTACTATTAAGCTTACATTATATTCACGGCATAAATTAGCTATACTTTTTATATCATAAATAAGCCCCTCATATGTTGGACTCGTCACAATAAAAGAACTTAAAGCAGGATTTTTCTTAAATTTCTGCTCAAGTTCCACCAAATCTATACCTACACTTATACCTTGTTCATTCTTTATTTCATTTATGTAACTAGCCTTAAGTCCAAATATATCTATAGAATTATACACACTTTTATGACAATCTCTAAGTAGCAAAACCTCTTCTCCCCTACTATGAACGTTCATAGCCGAAAGGATACCAACCGTACTTCCATTTGTCAAAAAGTAGCTAGCCTTAGTTCCATAAAACTCTTTTAATCTATCAAGGCTATCCTTTATAATTCCCCTAGCGAAGTAAAGGTCATCAGTAAAAATAGTTTCAGTAACATCTATCTTATGAAAATCATCTATAAAAACAAGCCTTCCCCCCTTATGCCCAGGCATATGAAGCGGATAATATTTTTCGCTATATTTCTTTAATCTATTCTCTAATCTATTATTACACAAAATCTATCCTACCTTGAAGCCAAACATTACCTTTAAATCTTCTACCGACCTCTGGCTCACCAAGTAAATCCTTTTCATTTATTAGAAGATCTAAGCTTATACCCATAGTCTTAATTCTAAGACGATAAATAAATCCCTCACTATCTCTAATACTTTCCTTATCTACACTCTCAATTATTCCCAACAAAGAATACATTGATTCTACATTTTCTACTGGAAACAAGTAAACCTCAAGAACACTTAAAACATCCTCTGTCTTAAAAAGCTTCTGAATAAAAGTCATTTCCTCATAAAATTCCTCTTCCGTCATCGACTTTTCAATCATTCCCGCTGATTCCATAAAATGACTAGATACACTCTCCGCATTCTCCTCTTGCTCATCATCGAAAAATACATCTTCCTCAATAGGTAAAACTATCATTCCCTCACTTGAAAAAGCACTCAAATAAATACCGTGAACCTTACTTCTAGTAATTATAGCATCCTCATAATCTTCAGCATTAATCACTAAAAAGGCAAGCGGAATTCCACCACCTTGACTTTCAGTAAGTGCAAGTGCAGCTAAATTATCACTATGGAAAGAAACCTCTACATTCTCACTTTTTATAAAAGCTCCTTTTGTAGAAACTGGCATAAAAAGTCTAACATCGAGAGCGTTTTCTTCCCTAACAACAGATCTCACTAAAAGACTTATACTATCGGTATACTTCCTTTTAATATCAATTATCTTGTTATAGTAAGAACCAGACCACTCCTTTAAGTCCTCCCTCTCCACAATTATTTCCTTAATAAAATCGTCTATAAAGTTTCTATCACCTTTATAATCTATATTTAACATACTTAGAAAGTCAATCATAAAAACTCCTATTGCCTTAAGTTGAGTAGAATAAAAACTTATAATCTATATAATTTCATTCCATTTTTATAAGTTATATCTTCGACAATTTGCTTATCTAAACCCCTTATTTCAGCAATTCTTTCAATAACATAATGAAGATAAGCAGATTCATTTCTCTTTCCTCTATTTGGCTCAGGAGCAAGGTAGGGGGCATCCGTCTCAATTAGTATTTTTTCCAACGGAATTTCTTTTATAGTTTGAACTAAATTCTTAGCATTTTTAAATGTAATAACACCACCAACTCCTATATAATACCCCAAATCAATGAACTTTTTCGCCATCTCTGGACTATAAGAATAACAGTGAATCACCCCATCGAGTTCATAATCCTGAAGTATCTCGTACGTATCGTTTGCCGCATCCCTAGAATGAATTACAACTGGAAGATTTAAATCTCTAGCTATATTAAGCTGCTCCCTAAACCAAAGTTTTTGAACAGTCTTAGAAATATTATCATAATGATAATCAAGCCCAATCTCACCTATCGCAACTACCTTTTCATAGGCAGCCATAGCAAGCAATATCTCCAGATGTTTTTCCTTCATCTCTGGAACATCATACGGATGAACACCAATCGTAGTATACATAAAATCATACTGCTTGGATAACTCTAGAGACCTTCTTGAAGTCTCCATTGAGGCACCAATATTTATTATCTTATCAACACCATTATCTCTAGCTCTTTTTATAACAGCTTCCCTATCGCCCCTAAAAGCCTCGTCATCATAGTGCACATGTGATTCAAATATCATAATTAACTCACTTTACTTCCACTATCAATGTCTTTATCAACAGTGACAACAGATAGATCATTTTTATTTGAAGCCGCCAATATCATTCCCTCACTAAGAACACCGCGAAGTTTTACAGGTTTTAAATTAGTAACAACTATTACCTTCTTGCCTACCATAGCCTCAGGCTCGTAAAACTCTTTAATACCTGATACTATTTGTCTTATTTCTTCACCAATCTTAATCTGTGAAACAAGTAGTTTCTTAGCATCTTCATGTTGCTTACAACTTATAACTTCACCAACCTTCATCTCAACTTTGGCAAAATCATCTATAGTAATTTCTTCTTTTTTTATTTCTTTTTTCTCTGATTTTTTGGCTTTTTTAGGCTCTTTCTTTTCTTCTTTTCCTACACCCAATTCCTTTAACTTCTTAGCTTCATCAATTCTTTCGAAAAGTGGTTGACCAGTCGCAACTTTATCACCAACAACTGTTTTTCCAAAACTTTCTAATGACTCAAGAGTTTTTGTGTCATTACCTATTTGAGCGAATATTTTCTCAGCTGTTTCAGGAATAAAAGGCGAAAGAAGTACAGCATTAAATCTAATACTCTCAAGCAAGTTGTAAAGCACAGTTCCAAGTCTTGCTTTCTTTTCTTCATCCTTCGCAAGCACCCAAGGCATAGTCTCATCAATGTACTTATTAGTTCTCCTTAGCAAGGTAAATATATGGTCTATTGCCTCAGCAACCTTTAAATTATCCATTGATTTTTCAACTAACTTTGGAGTTTCTAAAGCTAATTTTATAAGTTCATCATCAACTGGCTCTTTTATATCAGAACTTTGAATTACACCATCAAAATACTTGTTTTGCATAGCTACGGTTCTATTAACTAAATTACCCAGAATATTAGCTAAATCTGAGTTATTTCTCTGAATAATTAACTCGTGAGTCAAAGTTCCATCATTCGCAAATGGCATTTCATGAAGTAGGAAATATCTTACAGCATCAACACCATAAGCATCTACCAAATCAGTAGCGTATAGCACATTACCAGTAGACTTACTCATTTTACTATCACCTACCAATAACCATGGGTGACCAAAAACTTTCTTCGGAAGCGGTTCACCAAGTGCCATAAGCATTATTGGCCAATATATAGTATGGAATCTTAAAATATCTTTTCCTATTACCTGAACATCTGCCGGCCAATATTTTTTATAATTCTCATCACTTTCTCCTTCAGGATTATAACCTAAGGCAGTGATATAATTACTAAGCGCATCTAACCACACATATACAACGTGACCCTCATCAATAGTTACAGGAACACCCCAATCAAATGACGTTCTTGAAACACAAAGATCCATTAATCCCTGATTTAAAAAGTTATTCATCATCTCATTTTTTCTTGATTCTGGTTGTATAAAATCAGGATGTTCTTCTATATGTTTTTTTAATCTTTCTTCGTATTTAGAAAGCTTTAAAAAATAAGCTTCTTCATCAGCTTCTTGAACTTCTCTATGACAGTCTGGACACTTTCCATCAACTAATTGAGATGGTGTCAAAAATGACTCACAAGGAGTACAGTACGAACCTTTATATGTTCCTTTATAAATATCACCTTGCTCATAAAGCCTCTTAAATATCTTTTGCACTGTCTCTACGTGATAATCATCAGTAGTACGAATAAATTTATCATAGCTAGTATTCATAAGATCCCAAATCGACCTAACTTCACCAGCAATTTTATCAACATGCTCTTTTGGAGAAATCCCTTCCTCAATAGCCTGTTGTTGAATTTTCTGTCCGTGTTCATCTGTTCCTGTTAAAAAGAACACATCATACCCTTGTAATCTCTTATATCTTGCTATTGCATCTGTTAGAACCGCCTCGTAGGTATTACCAATATGCGGCGTTCTTGAAGTATATGCAATTGCCGTCGTTATGTAAAACTTCTTCTTCTCCATTTTTCTAACTCCTATATTTGATTATCGTATTCTATTTTTTTAGGTGGCTCTAAAAGTCTTTCTGGTTTTTTAAGGTATTTAATAACAGACTTAATAGCCTGTGCCATATAATAACCATCAACTATTCTTTCATCAGCTACAACCTTTAAATCTATATATTTTTGTTTTTTTATTCCCTCTGCTGTTTGAACTAACTTAGTTTCTTTAATACCAAAACCTAAAAACAGCGAAACTGTCCCAAAATTATAAATATGATGGTAAACACCCTTTATTCCAAGTGAACCTAAATTTGTTACAAACATACTTGTGTGAAAAGGACTTGCATCCATTATACTCTTGGGCAAAATCCCTATTCCATCTGCAAATCTTATAAGCCACATAGCTGAACTAATTAAAAATCCAGGCATTATGCTTATTGCCTTCGCTAACATATCAGTATTGTTTTCATACTCTTCTTCCTTGTTAGCCTCTATAGACTCATTTATTATTCTAACTACATCGTGCAAAGTTGCATTTCTATCATAAATATTTTTTATTGTAGTTTCCCTAGCGTCCTCTGTAAGAGTCTTTTTCACTACAAAAGATACACTTATATCTTTCCTTGCATAAGGTTTACTACCAGAAATAAATCTGTTTATCTTAGGCTTCTCAGCCATAGTCCTAACAAGTGCAGCTATAAGAATATGCATAAATCCAATCTTAACACCATACTTCTGCCTATATTCATTTACAAACGGCTCAATATTATCCATTTCAATACGCTGGTTAAAATAAACTAACGCATCATTTCTCTCCTTCATAATATAGGGAATTAACTTACTAATAGCATCTTGTTTAGTCAAATAATAACCATCAGACCTATCTTTAAAACTTCTCTTTCTCATATCGCCTTGTATGATATATTTATCAACTAAATACACCATACTCTCCTTTCCGTTTTTATATTTTTTATTATAATAATAGTAACACTGTGGACTTTTTATATCG
>PDWI01002779.1_pt1 | contig 25806 bp, 26 predicted proteins | sample 1430891 | NCBI WGS metagenome assembly PDWI01 (sample SAMN01162508, study PRJNA174530) | Oral metagenome, whole genome shotgun sequencing project. | biome: Marine environment; feature: Marine mammal; material: Swab sample of the gingival sulcus; isolation source: swab sample of gingival sulcus...
ACTGAAAACAGCACTTATTACGAACCCTCAAACACGAGCCGAAATTGAAATTAAAATTGAGGAAAAGCGATTAGAAAATGAAAAAAGCCGACTAATTGCTGATTCAAGTTTTGTACTTCGTAAGTTTGAAAAAGTAACTGATGTAAAAGGTCAAATAGAAAGAACGAGAAAGGAAATGAATAATCATACCGAATGGGCAAAAGAAAATGAATATTGGGCTAATGAATTAAAACGAGACAAACTAATTCTTAACGATTTAAACGAAAAATTAAAGGTTGAAATTGCTAAATTAGAAAAAAATGGCATTGATGTTTCTGCTATTGAAAGCAATATAAAATTGACAGAAGAAAAAGTATCTGAAATTGATGAAAAGATAGAGAAATTGCCTGAACTTAAAGAAGAATTAATTGAGAAATACCAAAAGGAAAAAGAAGAAAAAGACAGGTTGGATAACGATATAGATTGGATACAGGAACGAATGCAAGAAAATAAAACATTTTATAAATTACGAGAAGAAAAGCCTAAACAGAAAATTGAAATTGTAGAAGAAAGAACACGAGGGTTTAGACTATAATTACTTTTGAGATAATTTTCTTCCAAAGTATCTATTTTCTAAAAATCAAAAAGTGTTAGTCGTCTTAATTTATAGTAAGTTACCCAATATTCTTTTAAGATTTTCACATAAGTGTTTTTTGCTTGAATTTGTTTACTAATACTTATATTTAAGTCGTTAACATTTGCTTTTCCTACAATAAACATTTTTCTTACTGTTTGATATGATTGGTTGCTAATCTTAATAGTTTCATTTGCGTTTTTCAAGTGTTCTTGATAGATGTTTAACTGATTTACACATATTTTAATTTCATTAATAAAAGATTGCATCTTTTGCTGATTGGTTGCTTTTGTAATATTCAAATTTTCAGAGGCAATAACTATTTTATTTTTATTGACACCCCAATCCACAAGAGGAATTCGAATACTCAATTGAGCCATATCTTGTCTTTTAGGGTTTTTATAAACTCCTTGAAAAGAAGTATCAACTTGATTAAAACCAATACTCGCAGAAACATTTGCTGAAAAATGATTTGATTTTTTAGCAATATCTACTTCTCGTTGAGCAAGTAATAGATTTTCCTTTAACTCTTCTTTTAGAGGATTATTGACAAGAGCCATCTCTATGGCTTGTTCTTCAGAAATTTTAGAATGAATAGGAGGTTGTGGTAAAATCACTCTAATACTATCAGGGTTTACTCTTAAAAAATTACAGAATTCTTTTTGTTTCTGTTTTAAATTTAACTTAGTATTATCATAATTCCGTTTATAATTTAGTTTTTCTAATTTTAGAGATAATAAATCATTTTCAGAAATAGCTCCTATATCTTCTTTTTTTAAGGCAATTTTATATAATGCTTCTATATTTTCCAAATTTTGAGTGGCTAATTGGTGTGCTGTTTGTGCATAAGCCAAATCAAAAAAATACATTGTTGCAACCTTGCTAATTTCTTCGATACGACATAAATGTTCCTTTTCAATTCGTTTATATTTGATAGGTTCAATCTTTTTGTCCCATTTATAACTATTAAAACCAAAAAGTTTTTGTGAATATCCAACACGAAATGGCACACTTGTAAATTGAGTATAGGTGTTTACTCCAAAGTTTTTTAAATATCTTAATTCTGTATTGACAAAAAACTGACCTCCTGTTAGTCCTACATTTTGCTGTATTGATAAATTCCCTGAAGAATTTAAACTTTGTTGAGCCCTATAAACATCTATATTTTGTTCAGAATCATATCTCTCAACCAATATTCTATTGTAAGAAATAGGTGTTGTTTGAAAGGTTATTTTAGGAAGATGATAAACCTTAAAATGATGATATTGTTTGCGTCCTTTTGAGAGTAAATAACGAGCTTTTAACATCTGAACAGAACTATCTGTCGCTTTATTTATTGTTTCTTGAAGTGTTATTTTGATTTCCTGTGATTGCCCATACAACCCAACTGTTGTCATCAATGATAATATGATAATTCTGTAAATATGACTTTTCATAATCTATTTAATTAAATATGTTTGTCGAATATGGCTCTTAATGGATTAAAAACCCTCATTAATAAACTGACTTCATCAGTTAATATCTCTGCATTACCCCTTAAATACTGCACTTTTGGAATTGTTTTTTTGTAACTGGTTGTCAATTTATTTTCCAATATAACATCAGCAGTATATAGATTGTTATTTGGAATTTCAGACATCTTGTCAATACGACCTACTAACATTCCAAATTCTTGATAAGGGTAATTTTCTAATTTAATATTTACTCGTTGTCCTTTTTTAACTTTTCCTGAATTTCTAACTGGAAATTGAATTCGGACTTTAGTTGTGCTTTTATCAATAGGAACAACTGAAAATACAACCTCTCCAGCTTTTACATTTTGATTTTTACTCCAAAAAGTAGTGAAACTAACAGTTCCTGAAATAGGACTAATAATTGAGTAATTTTGTTTCCACATTTCTAATCGAGATTTTAAAAGCCTTACTGTTTGAGTCATTTTATTTTCAAGATTTTGGCGATTAGATTGGTGTTGGAACATTGCTTTTTTTAGTTCTGAACGATACTGTTCTATTTCAGAAATTGTATTTTCTATATGAATGTTCATATCTATAAGAGAAGTTTTCGCTTGTAACAAATTTTGATACTGCCTTTCATATTGATTATCTGCTATTCCCCTCATATGATGTATGATAGAATCTCGTCCAAATTCTTTTTCCGTTAAATGATATTGCTTTTTTAGAATTGCTCTTTTATGCTTTAACTGTTTTAATAATCGCTGTTGTGTGTGTAATCTATTTGATAAAGATTTTTGTTGTTCTTTATATAATCCTAAATAGAGGTAATTATAAAATGTTGTGTAATTTAATTTGAGTTCAGCATAATTATTTTGCAGTTCCCCAAGAGAAAGACTGTTACTAAAAAAGTCTGGAGTAGGTAGTGAATTATAATGTGACTGCTGTATAGAATCCAAAATTTTAATATACTCTTCTACTTTCTGTATGTGATGCCATTTTGCTGTTGATTGTAGTACAGCAAGTACACTATGTTTTTTTACATTTTCGCCACTATTTGTAAAAATTGTATCAATTTTTCCATTTATTTTTGCGATGATGTTTGCAGGCGGATTAAGAGTTGTTATTTCTGCCTTTGCAGGGACAATGTCTGGATACTTGACAAAGCCCATAGCTACAGTAATCAATAATAAAAGAAGAAAAAATATGGTAATTCCCCACCGTAATATCCACGAGGGACGGTAGTTGTACATTTTGTCTTTATAGACTTGGCGTAACTGTATTTCTGACATTTTTAATCTAATTTAAGTTGATTAGCGACCAAATTATAATACATTCCTCTGCGGTTGACCAATTCGATATGAGTTCCTTGCTCAACCACTTTTCCTTTGTCCAACACTACGATATTGTCTGCATTTTTTACAGTACTCAAACGATGTGCGACAATAACTGCTGTTTTACCTGATAGAATAGACATCAAGTTTTCTGTAATTTCCTTTTCATTGTTAGCATCTAATGAATTAGTTGCTTCATCTAAAAATATAAAATCAGGATTACGATAAATAGCTCGTGCAATTAAAATTCGTTGTTTCTGCCCTTGACTCAGACCAGAGCCATTAGTTCCCATAGGAGTATATAACTTCAATGGTCGTTCATTGATGAAATTTTCAATATTGGCTAATTTAATGGATTTGAGTAAATGTTCTGTATTGACCTCACTCTCTTCGTCTTCCAATGTGATATTGTACAAAATGGTATCATTAAACATTTTACCATTTTGTAATACAGCACCACAAGCATCTCTCCATTGAAATAGTCCTATATTTTCAAGAGGTACATTACCCACACTTATTTCTCCACTTGTAGGAGTGTAAAATCGCATCAATAATTTTAGTAAAGTTGTTTTTCCGCTACCACTTTCGCCTACGATTGCCGTTATTTTTCCTTGTGGAATATCCAAATTAATAGAATCTAATACTTTGTTTAAATGTGGGTTGTAATGAAAATCTAAATTTCTAATTCGAATATCTTTATTTTCAGGGACTTGAACATTGGATTGTGATTTCTCAGGTTCTTCCTCTAAAATAACTTCATTAACACGCTTTAAACTAATTTGTGCAAATTGATAGGAATGAACATAACCTATCATACTTTTAATTGGGCTATTTAGTTGTCCTAATATATGTTGTGCAGCCATCATCATTCCGAGTGTCATTGTGCCGTCTATCACATTTCGTGCAGCGATATATGTAATGAAAATTCCTTGTATTTGGAGTATAAATGTAGCACCAGTGGCTTCAAATTGGTCTAAATTCATATTTTTTGTCCGTAAACTGTAAATTTTATACCGACTAAATTCCCATTTCCAACGACGCTTATTAGCTGTATTTGTTGCTTTTATTTCATTAACATTTTCTAACAATTCTAAAAGGTCATTTTGGTTTTTAGTTCTTGCTTCAAAAAATAAGTTGTCTAATTTTTTACGTCTTTTTAAAAATAAAAATATCCAACCTGTGTAAACTGCTGTTCCTATTAGAAAAACCAATAGCATATTTGCTTCATAGTAAAACATTAAACCTCCATACACGATAATAAGTAAAATGTTAATGACAATCCCTAACATTGTGGACATAATAAAGGATTGAATACGGTCGTGGTCATCAATACGAGTAAGTAAATCACTTACCATTTTGCGTTCAAAAAATGGAACAGGAAGATAGAGTGTTTTTCGTAAGAAGTCACTTACCATTCCCATATTGACACGCTCAGAAATATAAAGCATCAATCGACTCTGAATAAAACCTGAAACCATTGAACTAACTGCTAATACAACACCAGCAATTAACATCGTATTAACAAAATTAATATTACCTGCACCAATACCGAAATCTACAATAGATTGCGAAATAAAAGGACTAAACAAGCCTATAAGAATTCCTGCAATCATTCCTATAATTACTTGGGCTAAATAACGATGAAAAGGTTTTAAATACCTTAAAAAATGTAGGAAAGATGTTTTTGTTTCATTGTCCTCCATATCTGAAAACTCAGGAGTTGTTTCTAATACAAGAATATTACCTACCTCGTTAGGCATTTCCCAAGCATCTTTAAATTCTTTATGAGAGTAAGTAACAAGTCCTCGTGCAGGGTCAGAGATATACACTTTTCGTTTGGTAATCTTATATACCACGACAAAATGTTCTTGTTTCCAATGAACAATTAATGGTAGAGGCATTTTATCTCTTAAATCTTCAAAACTGACTTTAATAGCAAGAGTACGAAAGCCAACTGTTTCGGCTGCTCTTCCAATATCAAATAATGAAACTCCCTCTCGAGTTACATAACATAAATCTCGTAAATACTTTAAAGAAAATGTTTTGTTATGGTACTTGGCAATAATTTTTAGACAAGCAGCTCCACAATCCATTTGGTCGTGCTGAATATAAGTAGGGAATTTAATTCTCATCATATTACATAATTTACAAACGATTGAATAATCATAACAATCATCAAATACATATTACAATGATAATATAATTCTCAAAAAAGAGTCGTAAAAGTCATTGTCTAAATCAAGACATTAAATGTCTTAATTTAGACAATGACTTTTATTCAATATTAATTTCAATTAATCCTAATTGTGAATTGATGTTTACTCATTATATATTATGATAGATTCTTATTTTTCTATAAAAATTGTAAAAAAAATTACTTTGGCGACTTATTAGTTAAAGGAATATTCTCATTTTTATCATCAAAACCATTTACCTTTATTTCTCTGTTTGACAGCGTTTCCCAAGGAAAATGAAAAGACATTTTCTGAACCTTATAATCTACATAAAAATTCATATGTCCGTAGTGCCTCAAATCTTTTGCACGAAATTCAAAAGCATAACCAACGAAAGGAGAAGGAGTTAAAAATTGATTGCGTTTTGCTTTTACTGTAATTATTTTTCCATTTTTTAAAAAATGAAAATTGGCTATACTCTTTCTAAATATTACTGTAACTAATTTTTTTATGGACTTTTCCTTATTCAAATTTAAAACATACTGTGATTTATTCTGTAATTTTTTGAAAACTTTTTTAGAAAAAATAGTATTGTCAACCCCTACTAATGTATCGCCTATTGATAAGTTTTTAGTACCCGTAGAACCTACTTCAATTTCCTTGATAACAAAAGGAGGATAAAAAGTCGTGCGAAAATCAAACGAGTTATAATAACGATATAGTATATTAAGATATTCAATAGGGTGTGCCGTAATTTTTTTGTTTGAAAAGTCTAATTTTTCATCATTAGGAAGTTCTATATTTTGAGGTAATTCAAAATATAAATTCTTATTGATGTAATCAATAGTAACAGAGGCAAATCGACGAAGAAAAACACTACCTACATAATTACCTTTTTTATTAAGATTAGGCATATAACAAACAGATACATCTTTAAATATTTTATTTCCCATATGTAAATCTGCCATTGTTCGATAATCTATTTCGTTCTTGTCAGACCAATCAGACATAAAAGTAGATTTTAAAAATTTTCCACACCATTTTTTGTATTTAGAAGTTGCTAATTTTGAAGAATTGAACAACAATGAATCTACTAAAATTTCATCTGAATACCCTGTATCTAATATGAATTCACTTGTTTTATTTTCAAGTTGTAATGGAAAGATTATTTCGCCTAATTTTGTATAATGAAAAGGAATTTTAATTCCTTTTTTTTCAATTAAATTTGGGTTTAAGGATAGTAATATTTTGCGATTGTAATTATCTAATTTAACACAGAAATTCTCTAAAACATCAGCACCAATTATATTTTTATTGAGCTTTAATATTTCTAAATTTTCTATATGTAATCCTCCCCAATCAATTTTTTTAACACGGACAATGGGAATATCCTTAATAACTCCTCTAAAATCTTTAACTCGTGATTTATCCAAGAAGTCTTTTTTTGTAAAATCTATCTTTGAAAATGAACTACTGGTATAACCAGTATCAAGCATTGCGTTAATCGTATCTTTATCTATGATAATAATAGATGTGTACAATGTTTCAGTATTAAAATTAAAAGGCAACTCAATAACTTGCTCCGATGATGTAAACTGTGTTTTTTTATCATCACAAGAACACAAAAAAACTATTAAAAACAGTATTAGGAATATACGCAAAAAAATGTTTTTAGAATTTATCATATTTTTATTAGTAGAACAAGAGGATATCTAAGATATTACCCTAAAAATTTTAAGGTTAGATATCCTCTTAATTGAAATACTATTAATTATTTCTTACCATAACCATAAATTTTTACTGTCCCGTTAGGATATACTAATATGGAATCTGAAGGTTGCTTAAGTGCTTCACCGACTAATTTATTAATATCGTAATTGTGTTTTTTTGCTACCTCTTTCTCTTCACCTGTTAATTTATCCCACAATTCAGATATGCCAACGCTGGCAACACCTGCTGCCAACCACTCACCTATCTTTTCAAGGATTGGCCATATACCTCCATACGCTCCACCTCCTTTAATCATCATTTGTTCATCCAAGTCAATTGTTGGATATTCGTTCATTTTGTTAATTGTTAACTTTTTCATCTTTTTTTTTATTTTTAAAAATTTTAATCAAAATCGTTTTCTTTTATCGCAGAAAACGGTGCGACCTGTTCTGATGATGTGGTGTATCAGGAAAAAACCACAGCAATACCATAAAATATTCTTTCTATAATCTCGCACTTTATAATTTTTATTTTATGCCAAAAATCATTTTTTATTTATACTGTAATGAAAAGTAATAAATGGCACAGTCTATTACTTTTTTGCACTACAATTTTAACAGTATTTTTTATAAAATGATTAGTAATTTATGTCTAATTTTAGTCTTTAAATGTCTTAATTTAGACAACGACCATCACAGCTTAAAAAATCTATACTTTTTAGGTATCTTTTTGTTGAAATCTTATTATAATCTTTAATTTAAAAATATATTTACTCCAACTCTTCTTTATTTTTGATGGTTTTTAACAAAACCCTATCAAGTTGTTTCCGAAAGACTCCAAAAATTAAAATAAGAGCAATTACAATTACTCCTACTGTCCAATAAGAATGCTGACCTGCATAAACAAAAATAATTTTTGCTTTGTAAAAATAACTATTTACAATAATATAAATAAAACCTATAAAAAAGTGGATTAAGATAAGTGAAAAAGCGTTTTTAGTACGAATGAAAAAGTATCCTAATATAATAGCCAAGAAAAAAGTACTAATAGCCCAATAAATATTTTTAAAATTAATATGTAATACACCAAATAAAATTGAGGTTCCTATAATTAGTACCCAATTAGGAAGTTTTTTAAAAAATTGATTGATAGGTATTACTCTACAAATCAATTCTTCAAATATTGGAGCAAGAAAAAAAGTTACAGCCAAAAATTGTAAAGAGTATGAACTTGGTTTTAAAACAGTTTTTTCTATACCTATATACTGAATACTTATATATCCAAAGTAAAGAAAAATAGCTGAAATTATAGAAAAAATCAATGTTTTCTTAATATTGATATTACTATATAATTGTTCAAAATTGATATTTTTCTTAAATAATACAACTAAAATTAAAGCTGCTAAATAGTAGCTAATTAAATCCATATACATAGGAGTGTAACCTACGAAATCAAATGTAATTACTAATAAAAAAACCAATAAAGGAAACAATAATAAATAGCCAAAAAAATGTAAATAGTTTTTCATTTGTTTATAATTTATATAACATTGTTGTTAAGATTTATGGGAGGATAGATACCTCCCATAAGATTTTTATTGATTTGAATAAACCTCTTTGTGAAGCCACCAGTGTCTTATAATATCCCCAAGCACTCCTCCAGGATTTGTGTCTCCTCGATAATCTGGATAATCTTTTTTTGATGGACAAGCAGGACAATGTTCAGTATCCAGCCAACCTCCTTTATTATTCCATTTGTGATATTTATTTTTCCCATAAATTACAACTTCTGATAAATGTTCAATCTCTCCTTCTCCATATCCATATTGTTCACAGACCTCACAGCCTCCTTTAATCATTAATTGTTCATCCAAATTAATAGTTGGATATTCGTTCATTTTGTTAATTGATAACTTTTTCATCTTTTTTTATTTTTAAAAGTTTTAATCGAAATCGTTTTCTTTTTATCGCAGAAAACAATGCGACCTGTTCTGATGATGTGGTGTATCAGGGAAAAAACCACAGCAAAACTATAAAAAATATTTCTATAATCTCGCACTTTGTAATTTTTATTTTATGCCAAAAATCTTTTTTATTTGTACTGTAATCAAAAAGTAATAAGTGGCACAGTCTATTACTTTTTTGCACTACAATTTTAATAGTATTTTTTATAAAATGATTAGTAATTTATGTCTAACTTTGGACATCTAATGTCTAAATTTAGACAATAAATTTTATTTAATATGACTTCAATTTCATTTGATACTAACTGTAAATTGACATTTACTCATTGTATATTATCATATTTTAAAAATTACAAAAAAATTACTTTTGCAAATTATTAGTTAAAGAAATATTCTCATTTTTATCATCAAATCCTCTCACTTTTATTTCTCTGCCTGATAGAGTTTGCCACGGAAAATGATAAGACATTTTCTTAGCCTTATAATCTACATAAAAATTCATATCCCCGTAATATAACAAATCTTTCATTTGAAATTGAAAAGCATACCCTACAAAAGGAGGTGGGTTTAAAAATTGACTTCGCTTTGCTTTTACTGTAATCATTTTTCCATTTTTCAAAAAGTGAAAATAGGCTTTTTTAGTTCTAAACATCGTTTTAACTAACTGATTTTGTTGTTTTTTTATATTAAGATTTAGTTGGTAGTTAGATTTGTTTTTTAATTTTTGAAAAACACTTTTTGAAAAAATTTTTTTATTAATACCCACCAAAGTATCACCAATACTCAATTGAATTGTATTAGGGGAACCTATTTCTATTTCGTTTATAACAAAAGGTGAGATATAAGAAGTACGAAAACCAAAAGAGTTATAAAAACGATATAATTCATTAAGGTATTCAATAGGATATTCTTTAATTTCTTTATTTGAAAAAATTAATTCAGTATCTTTTTGGTTATAAATATCTTTTGATAGAATCTCTATATCTTTTGGCAATTCCAAATATAAATATTGATTTAAATAATCAATGGTAAAAGAAGAAAAACGGCGTAGAAAAAGATTACCTATATAATTGTTTTTAAGATTAAAATTGGGGTTATAGGTAACTGTCACATTTTTAAATCTTTTTCCACCTAAATCACAATTTGAAATTGTTTTATAAATTATTTCATTTTGAAGTATAGAATCAGATGTAAACACAGATTGTGTAAGTTTACCATACCATTTTTTTTGTTTAGAAGTAACCAATTTAGAAGTATAAAAAAAGGTTGAATCTACCATAAATTCCCCTCCATAACCTATATCTAATTGGAATATATTTTCCTTATTTCCAAGTTGTAATTTTAATAAAATCATTCCATTTGATGTTAACTTAAAAGGAATTTTAATCCCCTTTTTTTTAATTAGATTACTATTAGATGATAGTAATATCTTCTTATTATAATTGTCAAATTTAACACAAAATTGTTTTAAAATATCCTCGCCTATTATAGATATTCCTCCCAATTCATCAGATTTACATACATTTAAATTTTTTATTCGTAAACCTCCCCAATCAATTTGCTTAATACGAACTTTAGAAAGTGTTTTATTGACACCTCTAAAATCACTAATACTCTCTGTTTTTATAAAATGTTCTGCAGAATCTAAATAAGGAAAAGTGCTATAACTACAACCTGTATCAATTCCAACTTTGATAGTATCTTGTCTAACAATAATATCAGAAAAATAAAAAGTATTGTTAGTATTGTAATTCAAAGTCATTTTAACAATTTCCTTTGATAGTGTAAAAGTTGTTTTTTTTTCAGAACAAGAATACACCCCAATGATTAATAGTATAAGTAAGGAATTGGTTTTAAAGTTCATAATTTATTATAAATTAAGGCATAATGAAGAATAGAACCCCATTATGCCTATTTAGGATTTTTTTAATTTCCTCGTCCATAAACTTTTACACCATAAGCACCATTAGTAGTTATAGAATCCATAAACACACTATCAACTGGCACATCGTTGTTTAAAAGTTCTTTTGTAAATTTTGATGCATCAAATCCATAGCCTTTTCCTTTCTTTTTTTCTTCTTCACTTGCATAAAAACTATACATTGATAATGCTGCTGGCAAACCGTACTGAAGAGCATATTTAATTATTTCACTCCAAGGAATCCCTCCACCTTTAATCATCTTTTGTTCATCCAAATTAATCGTTGGATATTCGTTCATTTTGTTAATTGTTAACTTTTTCATTTTTGTTTATTTTAATTTTTTTTATAAAAAAGTTTTCCTTGTCGCAGAAAACCGTTGCGACCTGTGGGGCGGTATGGTATATCAGGTAATAGCCATAGCAAAATTATAAAAATTATTTTTATAATCTTACATTTTAAAATTTCTAACCTGCACCAGCAGTTGTTTTTATTATAAATAGTTTTGAAAGCAGGTGGTACAGCCTGTTATCTTTTCTAAGCACTAAATTAGTGTATTTGTATCAATAAAAAGCTGTAATTTTGGTCTAGTTTAAGACATGTAATGTCTTATTTAGACATTTTTTATACTATAAGTAGTAAACTATAATAGCCATTAAATTTATAAAAGAATGTACAATAAAGACAGAGAAAATCATATTTATTTTCTGCTCTCTTAGCACTTGTGAAACAATAGCAATATAACCAAAATAAACTCCTATAATAAATGAGGCAATGAAATAATAAAAACTATAAACATAATGAGCTAAACCAAAGAGAAAAGCAGAAAAGAAAATAGCTAAATAATGATTTTTAAAAGAAAATCGCCTTTCGATAGCTACCCATATAACAAATATCGGAACATATTGGAACAAAATTGTTTCAATAAAAGGCGATATAGTTGTCAAAACAATAGTTTTACCTATTGTTAAACTGTCTAAATTTGTATATGTGTTATCATCTGCAATAAATCTTTCTGTAAGATAGTAAAAAAATCTTGTAATTAAATGAGATATTATGTATCCAATTACAGAGGTCGTAATAAAAAAATAGAGTGGTTTTGTTTTTAATAAAAATTTATGCATATTTCTCATACTTTAAACATGAGACTAAAAAATATAACACATTCAATAGTCTCATGTATTTCACATTCTTATTATTTTATAATTTACATCCTACATAGCCATCAACTATAGTTCCACTACACCCATAATTTTTAACACAAGGCATATAACTAACATCATAATGTTCCCACAACTGTTCCAAAGCGTATAATCCCAAATCTGCAAGAATTTCTCTCCAATTTTTTGGCAGTTTCTTTTTCTTTTTCTTTTTTTCACCATCCCCATATCCTCCCCCTTTAATCATCATTTGTTCATTCAAATCAATTGTTGGATATTCGTTCATTTTGTTAATTGATAACTTTTTCATCTTTTTTTGTTTTAAAGTTTTTATAAAATATTTTCATTATCGCAGAAAATTGTTGCGACCTGTTGGGACGATATGGCATATCAGGTAAAACCATAGTGAAACTATAAAATAATTATTTCTACAGTCCCACATTTATAATTCTTATATCTATGCCTGTAGTTGTTTTTTTATACTAATAATTAAAAAGTAACAAATGGCACAGTCTATTACTTTTTTGTACAATAATTTTGATAAAGTTGATGATTTTATTTTGATTAAATACCTTAACTATTTATAATCATTTTTTTTCTAAACTACTCAAATCACATAAGTTATCATCATTTAATAAATAGGAATAATCCCCATCTAAATCTTGTTGTACATCTTCTTTCTTATACATTTTATATTTTTGTTTTCGACGTTCCTTATCCATTGAACCATAATCTTTAAAAAGGATATTGCTATACAATTCATTGCCTTTATATGGACAAGCTACAAAATGGAGTTTTTTGTTAGTAATAATTTGAGTACGCCCTATTGAACGAAACATTCTATAAACTTTTAGAATGCCATCATCAGCATAAGGGACATCTCCCTTGTAAGTGTGTTCATTATTCCAAAGATATACTGCTCTAAAAGCGACTACATCTATTTTGGGGTTATCTTCAAATTGTTTAAAATTAACGAAACGCTCATCAAAACGCTCATCAATATCCATAAAACATAACCATTCTGTACGGAAAAATGATGCTAAATCAAGTAATATATTACGGTTTTGTATATCGTTAAAACCTTCTCGCTTTTTGGTTACTTTTAGGAGCATTTTTTCGTGATTAGCAAGTTCCCAAGTATTGTCAGTACTTTCGTCATCTAACAAGATAATTCCATCAAAATATTTTGCCATATCATCTAAAAAGCCAGTCATAAATTTTTCCTCATTATGAGCCTGACAGAGTAACAACTTTTTATATTTTTTCGTAAATATTGTTTTGCTTTTTAGGTCATATCTTTTAAATCGATTGAGATATTTTAAGCATAATTCTTTGTTATATATGTTATTTTCCCAGCTATAAACAAGATTATTAAATTCATTACCCCAGCCGTTGGGGTTTACTTCTATTTCTGTCGGATATCGCATTTTCTTCCAGTCTTCAGGAGTGTGTTTTGCTACTTTATCAGCTCGTTCTTTCGGATTATAATTCTTTTCACGATGCATTGTTAATACAGAGGGTAGTAACAATTTTTTTACTCCTAACATATCTAATCTTACTCGTATATTGTCGTCTTCTCCTCCCCATTTTGAAAAAGTTTCATCAAAACCTTTAATAGCTTCTAAATGACTTCTTTCTACCATAATACTTCCCCAAGGGATAAAATCTAATGAATTTATATTATTTTGATTTACTGTCATCTCGTATGGAATGTAAGCCACATAACCAAGAATATAATGTTTTGGGTAATGGGCTATAGCAGTTCTCATCTGTAAAATAGCATCTGTATAACATTCTACTTCAGGGTCTATCTGCATTACATATTTTTTAGTAGCGTGTTTTAATGCTACATTTAATACTGGAGCGTGATTGCGAGGTTCGTGTTTCTGTTCATTAACAATTAACTTCCAATTAATCAAAGGATACTTTTTTAATAATTCAAGTAGTTTTTCTTTTTCGGTTGGTTCGTCCATTGCTATAATTACTTCAATTCCATTGCGTTGAAAAAATGGAGCGTGTTGTGGTAATATTCTTGCGAACTCCTCATATCTCTTATAAAATGACATTATAATACTTAAATCAAAATTATCTATTCCATTTTGATATAGTGCTACTGGCGATTCTTTAATAGTTTGATTAGTTTCCATAAGGCATCAGTATTTTTTCGTTTACTAACATTTGTACAAATTCGAGAAACATTGTTTTTTCATCTTTGTAATCGCTTTTTTCCAAAGCTTCTTTTACTTTTACGGGCTCTTTAAAAAGTAAAATAATGGTAGCTTCTTCCTTTCCGAAATTACTGTGTACTTGTCGTGTTTCTTTATAGCTCAATACAAATTTATCATCAGGGAATGGTAGTAAACTGAAATCGGAAGATAATTTTAGAGAACAGTTTATAAGGTCTTTGGTTGATTTTTCTTGTTCTATTACTTCCGAAAGAATATTTGCCCATTTCTTGGAAAATTCCTTGTAAATTTCTAAAAATATTTTTTTGTTCTCTTTTGTAAATTCTTTTTGTTTTTCATCTTCTAAAGATGTTAATTTTTGAATATCATTTTGTAAAAGATGTTCAGGGATATATTCATTAAGGTAGCCCCCAATACGCCCTTGAAAATCGTTTTGATAAAATATTTTAAGATTTTGCGGTGTTATAACACCTCCATACCCTTGTTCGCCAACAACAACACAAGGTTTTCCTAACAGAACGCTTTTTAGTACGGTGTCGCCATTAGCAACAACTATATCACTTTGAACAATCATATCTTCTACAGACACTTTATTTCTATCTAACATTTTGATATTGTTGTTTAAAAGAGGTAGTAAAGGTTTTTCTTCGTAAAGAATTGTTACTTTCAATTTTACCATTAAGTTACACAAGGGTATCAACTTATAAATTAGAGGGTGCTGTAAGTTGTATTTACGAATATCTATCAGTAATTGTTTTTCTTTTTTTGAGGTTTCTTTTTGAGGGGTGTCTATTTCTTTTTGAGGAAACACCCACATAGGGATAACTTCAAAAAGGTCTTTTCTAATTATTTCTATTGGAATAGTTTTGGTATTTCCAATTAAAACTACTTTATTTACATAAGAAATATGAGTATATGCTGTTTCTATCTCATCACTATCAACTACATAAACTATGGGTGTTTTTTGCTGTTTAGCTATTGGTAATATTTGTTGTAAACCCAAATCGGTATAAGCCACAATAACATCAAATGTTCGATTTTGAAAATTGTCAGTAATTGATGTTGTAGGTTCTAAATGAGTTGTTTCTTCACTAATTTCTTTTAAAATGTCAGAAAGCAAAACAATTACTTCTGATTGCTTTTGGTTTTTAATGGTATAGGATAAAAGTGTTTTCATTGTATTTAGTTGTTAAAATTAAGTGCAATTTTAGGGTGTTTTATTAGCAAAAAAGAACTGTCAGCAGTCTAATTTAGGACATTAGCAGCTTAATTTAGACAATTTTGTGTTTACAGAATATTTTTTTAAAATTCTAATTTTCGTAACTCTATCAAATTATGAGTAATGACTATGATAAATATAAAGCCTATAAAAATTAGTATTGCGTTAATTAAATCAATAGAGTACCAACTCACTTTTTTATCTCAATAAAATTTCCTATAAAATTAGTCAGAGAGTGGGCGATGATACTTAGTAATAAAGAACCCTTTTTATAAAAAATTAAACCAAATATAAACCCATAAAAAAATAAAAGAAAAAAGTCGTCAAATTGTAAATGACCAAATGAAAACAATATTGATGATATAAGCAAAGCTTTTAAAATAGAAAAATGTTTCTTCAAATAAGTAAAAATAAGCCCTCTAAAAAATAATTCCTCAACAATAGGAGTTATAATAACTTCCCTAAACAAACGAATAATATCAGCTGTTTCAAATGGAGTAATCAAGTTTAAATATAGGTAGTACAGCCTATTATTGTTTTCTAAAGAACGAAATTATGGTATTTACATTAATGAAAGACTATATTTTTATCTATTTTATCGTATGTTTGCAGAAATTTAATAAAAATATACTGTGGATATAGGAGGTAACATTCGTAAAATTAGAGAATTAAAGGGGTATAGTCAGGAATATATATCTGGAAAACTAGAAATAAGTCAACGTCAACTTAGTCGTATCGAAAATAACGATGTAGGCGTAAGTGTCCATAGATTAAGGGAGATTAGTGCTATTTTAGAAGTTACTCCAATACAACTTTTAGGTTTTGATGAAAAACATATTTTTCAAAATTGCACTAATAATGAAATTGAGAACAATCACAATAATCATCTTAGTTCTTTCGATAAAGAAAGAGAACTTTATGAAAAACGAATTGCAGAACTTCAAGAAGAATTATCTTTTTTAAAAAAGCAGTTTGAAAAGTTATTAGACAAAAAATGAGAAGATTTTTTGCAATCTATATTTGTGTAGGAATTGTATAATTGTTATATTTCATAGTAAATTAATTACCAAAGAACTTTTTTATTTCAGAAGAAAAACAGTTATTATCATTTTGTAAATATTGTATAATTTCATATAAAATTTTCTCTGAAGTTTTTATTTGCATCTTTCGTTTTTGGTAGGATACTTGACTGTCAGAAATTCTATATCTCAACAAAGGTTGACTTTCAACATAAAAAACACCCTTATTTTTTGCAATTTCAGTCCATAGTTTATAATCTTCAGCATAAGGATAATTTTGATATACTAAGTGATGCTCATCAAGAAAACTTTTTCGCATCATTACAGTAGGATGAAATATGTAATTCCCTTGTAAAAAAGCCAATAATGGCTTTTTTACAAATCCATCAAATGAGTGAATTACACTATTTTCAGGTATGTTAACACCAAACTGAGTCATCCAAGTACTACAAACAGCTACATTAGAATTCATTTCCATAATATTGTATTGTGTTCTTAAACGGTCAGGATGCATTATATCATCAGCATCCATACGAGCAATATATATCCCTTTAGATTTTCTAAGTCCTAAATTAAGTGAATTTATAAAGTTGTGTTTATTTTTAAATATAGTAATTCGCTTATCCTTATAAGAAGTAATAATGTCCACTGTATCATCAGTAGAACCATCATCAATAACAATACATTCAAAATCTACAAATGACTGACAGATAATACTTTCTATTGATTCTCGAATATATTTTTGAGAATTGTATACAGGCATAACTATGGATACTTTTATTTTTTCATTCATTTTTTCATATTTAATTTAACATTGATGTTTGAATTTATTGTGCAAAAATAATATTTATATAGATACTATTCGCTATTAGAATACAATTTTGTTATTTTTGTTTTGGAGTAATTACACTCTAAATCAGAAAAATAAGAAACAGCCAAATCAACTTTTGTTCTTTCTGACAATGTTCCACCGTGTCGGTTCTTTGCGATGATGATTTCTGCTTGTTTTTCGGTACTATCGTTGTTATAATCACTGTTCCATTGTTCCATTCCATAGTATTCAGGGCGATATATAAACATTACTTCATCAGCATCTTGTTCTATTGCACCACTATCTCTTAAATCCGATAATAAAGGTCTTTTGTCTGCTCGTTGTTCTACATTTCGTGATAATTGAGCAAGAGCAATTACAGGAATATCTAATTCTTTGGCTATTGCTTTTAAATTTTGTGATATTTTAGATACTTCCTGTTCTCTATTATGTGAATTTTCATAAGTTACCAATTGTAAATAATCAACCATTATAATACTTATATTATACCTCATTTTCATCATTTTTGCTTTAATTCTTAAATTCTGAATTGAAATACTTGGTGTGTCGTCAATATGTATTTTTAAACCTATTAATTGTTCTTTTAGATAATTGTATTGTTGCCATTCTGTCATACTTAACCCTTTGCGTAAAACCGATGAATTTGGAATGCTTGTGTAGTTTGTAATTATTCTTGATGTGATTTGTTCTGCGGACATTTCAAGTGAAAAAACACCAACTGACATTCCTTGTCTTGTTATATCAATTATTTGCTGTATCATAAAGGCAGATTTACCCATTCCCGGGCGACCTGCTATAATTGTTAAATCAGAATTTTGCCAACCCCCAAATGCTTTATTAATAATATTTAAAGAACTTGGTATTCCTGTGAGAGTTCCCTCTTTTATTTTTGAAAATTTATCTTCTACTTTTTCTACTAAATCTGAAAAAACTTCTATCTCTTTATTAGCATCAATAAATCTATCTATAAATAACGAATTAAATTCCTCTATTGCTTTTTCTCTAATTTGGTATATATCCTCATCGGATTGATTGGCTAATTTTAATAATTTATTGAACTTATATATAAAATCTCGTTTTACAGATAACTCAACTAATATCATTACATAGTGTTCAAAATTAGTTGTTGATATTCCGTCTTCAATGATTTCGCACAAATAGTCATTTAGTTCTAAACCCTTTCTTGATATTTCACTTTGTATAATTAGTGAATCAACAGGTTTATTTCTGTTCTGCAAATCATTGATTATTTCAAAAATTTGCTTGTTACTTGGTGCAGAAAAAAGAGAAGAATTTATTTTAGCCGAACTATAAAACAAGTTAGGATTTTCTATCAAATTACCTAAAACTACATTTTCTATTTTTGTATTTGTTAGTTTATTCATCGTAAGTTTGTTTTGGTCTTTTTATAACTGGTACTTTGGAAGTAAAAGAATTGTTCGGAGTTAATAAATAAGGTAGTGTAGATTTTAGATTAGTTTTCCAATTTCGTATAGGTTTATTATGACCATTTTTCCACCCATTATTCACCCAACTTTCATATTTTGCCTTTATCTTAAAGTCAATATTAGGACTATTTTGGTCATATATTTCCAATGATTTAGCAAAGGCTAAAAATTCATTTTCGGTCGGTATGTTTATTTGCTGTTTTGGTTTTTCAGTGACTATTGTTTGAACTGGTTTGGGTTTTCCAACTTTTGGTATTTTTTGAACAGCAACATTTTCCTTTTCAGAAAATTTGTTTTCAATAGGAGGTGTAATTTGTTTTGAAGTAGAACTCAAATCATCACTATCCGATATAATATTATAAACAAAAGAGTGTCCGATTTCTCTTTTGTATTGCAACAATTCTAACTTATGAAGTTTTTCCCTTGAAATTCTTAATGTATTGCGTGATATTTTTAATCTATTAGTAATCTCTTTGTCAGATATAGAAAATTCTAACAAATGATTATTTTTGTTCCACACCTCTAATAAAAATAAATATAATACAATAGTGGAAGTGTTTAATACTTTTTCCTCGTTTATTTCCCAAAACTTCTTTGTCAATTCAAAACTTGTCATTATTTTATTACTTTTGCTTATCAGAATTCTTCTTAAAAAGTTCTAATGCCTTTTCCTTATCTATGATTATTATATTTCCATTCTGACTTATAGCATCATCTAAAATTCCTGTTGATTTTATTTCAGAGGCTTTTGAACGAGAACACCCTAATAAATTTGCAAGACCTTTTAGACCATATTCATATTTACTATTCTTTTTACAATCTAATAGTTTTGTAAATTCGGCAACGGTCAAGTCAGATACCTTTTTTGTTTCGTCAATTTTCATTTTATCTATTTTTAAAAAGTTCTAATGCTTTTTCCTTATCTATGATTATTTTTCTGCCATTTTGAATAATTGCATCATCAAATAGTCCTGCTGATTTTAAATTTTGAGCGTGAGCCTTTGAGCAACCCAATAAATCTGCTAAACCTTTTATACCATAGACATATTCCCTTTTTGAAGTATCTATTTTGATTGTGGTATCTGTTTTGTTTCCAATTTTTTCATCAAGAATAGAAACTAATTCATTTACGGTTAATTGCCATACTAATTTTTCATCTGCCATTGTATCTAAATTTAGGTTAATAAAGTTTTTAAATTTTCGGTTATTGCTACAATATTTGTATCTAAAACATACGATTTCTTACAATATCATATAACAAACACATAATATCATATATTATTATTGTTAAATAAGTTATAATTATTGTTTTTCTGTTTCAAATATTTGTTCTTCACTAAATCCTTTTTCTTTGTAAAAAAGGACTGCTTGATAAAGTGTTAGTTTTTCGCTATTTCTCTTTGCTAAACCAAAAAGAGATTGTTGTTGAATACCTAATTTCATCGCTAATTCTGTTGAGAATAAATTATCTGTTAAAATTTTTTCTCTAATTATTTTACTTACTTTCATAATTTTTATATATATTTGTACCTATATTTGTATTTTAAAACATAATATTTGATGCAAATATATATTATTATAATATAAAACATACTTTTATAAGATTTATTTTATATAAAAATATTTTAAATACATATAAATAATTGATAATTAGAATTTTATTTTTAACACTAAAAACATATATAATTATGACAGATAAAGAAAAAGTAAAACAGTTTTTAAAAGTAAAAAACATCGGAAGAACTCAATTTTCAGAAACAACAGGTTTTTCAAGTAGTTTTTTAGATAGTGGAACAAGTTTAGGAGTTGATAAATTAAAAATAATTTTAGACAATTACCCTGATTTTAACATTTGGGCATTACTCAAAGATGAAACTGATTTGGTTGCAGAACCAGAACAGAATATTAAAAATATAAACTCTCCTAATAGTCAAAATAACAACATAAATAAGATTAGTGGTAATGTTACTATTTCACATAACGATGTAAGTAATTTGATTGAATTAAATAAGGAATTAAATAAGAGACTTGAAACAAGTCAAAGCCAAGTTAATATATTATTAGAAATCTTAAAAACCAAGTAACAAATGATAGCGTATCGTGCTCAATTTTTATTAGATAAAGAGAAGGGAAAAGACACAGCGAAACTTCGTTACAGAGTTAAGTGGGATAATAACACTAAAATTGTGGCTTTTAGTGTAGGGTACAGAGTAAATGTAGAAAAATGGAGTATAGAGGTCCAGCGTTGTAAAAATAACACTACTCACGGAAAAAGGAAAGTTTCAGCAAGTATTATAAATAAAAAATTACAGAAGTATGAAAATGCTTGTGATGATTTATTTGCAGGTTATAGTTACGAAAACAAGATGCCTGATAAAGAAACTTTTAAAAATGATTTTAATATTAAAATAGGTAAAGTTGAAGAAGTTAAGAAAAAGGATAAAACTTTTTTTGATTTTTTTGATGATTTTATATTAGAAACAGCATCTATTAATCAATGGACAAAAATCACTAAAAATAGATTTTTAAAGTTGAAAGAACATTTAATGAACTTTGATGAGGATTTAACTTTTGAAGAATTAGATGAAAATAAATTAGTTGAATATCAGTATTATCTTCAAAATAAAATGAAGTTCCGAGCACCTACCATCAATAAACATTTTAGTAATCTTAAACGCTTTTTGAGATGGACAACCAAAAAAGAGATTAACTCAAACAAGGCTTATGAATACTTTAAACCAAAACTTAAAAATACACAGAAAAAAGTTATTTTTTTAACCCAAGAGGAATTAGAACAAGTTAAAAATTACAATATTCCTGAACAAAAGAAATATCTTGACCGAATAAGAGATGTATTTCTTTTTCAATGTTTTACAGGTTTAAGATATTCAGATGTTCAAAATTTAAAGAAAACTGATATTAAAGATAATCATATAGAAGTTACCGTTTTAAAAACTACTGATAGTTTAATCATAGAATTAAATTTGCATAGCAAGGCAATTTTGGATAAATATGCAAATGAAGAATATGAAAATAACAAGGCTTTACCTGTTATTAGTAATGCAAAGGCAAATGATTATTTAAAGGAATTAATGGAATTGGCAGGGATTAATGAACTTATCAGAGAAACCTATTATATAGGGAACAAACGGATTGACCAAGTCGTTCCAAAGTATAGTTTAATAAGTACACACGCAGGAAGAAGAACTTTTATTTGTACTGCTCTTTCGTTAGGAATTTCGCCACAAGTTGTAATGAAATGGACAGGGCATAGCGATTATAAATCTATGAAACCTTACATTGATATTGCTGATAAAATAAAAGGTAAGGCAATGGAAAAATTTAATATGATTTAAGTCCCTAAAAAGCAAAAACAGGGACTAAAATAGGGACTGTTTATTGTTGTTTATTGTTCTTTAATAAACTACCCTTATTTATTAATTCGTTAATTTTCAGTATGATAGTTGTTCGTTGTTGTTTATTGTTCTTTATAAATATTCCTGCCGAGGTCACGAAAATAACCCTTAACTTATTGAAAGTTAAGGGTTGTTATTTTTAAAGGGTACGGTTTTGGAACTAAATTTTAAACCAAAACAATATTATTTCTTTACATTTCTTTTTGATTTCATCTGTCCAAATACTTACTTGAATTTCTCCAATATGTGCTTTTTGTAATAAAAACATACAAAGTCTTGATTGTCCAATTCCACCATCAATAGAAAGTGGTAAACTTCCTTTTACGAGTCTTTTATGAAAATATAGATTTAGGTGTGATTGTTTTCCTTCTAACTCTAATTGGTGTAAAAGTGCTTTTTTATCTACTCTGATGCCCATTGAAGATATTTCAAAAGCTCTATCAAGGACAGAATTCCAAAGCATAATATCACCATTTAACCCTGCATAACCATTTTCATTCACTGTTGTCCAATCATCATAATCAGGAGCACGCCCATCGTGTTTTTCGCCATCTGCTAATTTTCCTCCAATACCGATAATAAAAACAGCTTTATGTTTCTTGGTAATCTCATTTTCACGCTCTTTTGCTGTCAAATTAGGATATGATTGGCGAAGTTCTTCTGCGTGAATAAATGTTATTCCTATTGGCAATGCAATAAATCCAATCCCTATAAGTGAAATAATTGTACTTGAAAATTTACCTAATCCTGTAACAGGATAAACATCACTATAATCAACTATTGTAAGTGTAGCCATTGCCTGCTAAAAAATGTGTTCTGTTGTACTTGCAAAGTTTTCAGGTTGTGCATCATTTCCAACATACTACTAGTGTTGATGAAAATACCAATAAAATGAATGCTATAAATCGTTGTTGTTTGTATCTTTTAACACATTACTAATCAATTTTAATGTATCTAATTTGAATATTCGTAACATTTCAAAACTCTGAAAATAGAACCATACGTTTGTAAGACTCTAAAAAAAAGCAGTAACATTCGGTATCATCAACATGTAAATAAACGTTGATAAATGTTTTGCTTTTCATTTTATCAATTTCGTAGTTTTTTCATTAATTCAATAGATGACTGTTCACAACATTTTTCAATAATGTGAACTTCTACACTTAACCCCTCAATTTTAAAGGCGTAGTTAATTGGCTTATTGTGTATGCTACACTTATGTGATTTTACTATTTCATTTTGCCTTGTAATTTCAGCCTTTTGTCTTTCTTTTGATTCTTCTTTTACAACAGAATCAACGAAAGCAATAATTTCATCATAAGTGTACGTGAAATCATCATCATCTAATTCATCATTGGTAATAGGCTTGTATTGCTCTACAATTTTTTTTAGTTCTTGTAATTCTTTTTCGTGCTTTTCAGCCTCTTCTAAGGTTACATATTTAATTGTTATATTTTCATTAGATTCTTTTTGTATTTTATTTGAATGTGATTGAAGACTATTATACTTTATATTAAATTTTTCATCACTCATTGTTATAAAAATAAAAAATTCAATAATTGAAATTATAAAAGGAATTAATGTCCAGTTAAACAATATGTATAGAACTCCTTGCCATATTTTACCTAAATAAAACTTATGTACTCCAAATATTCCGCCTAAAAATAATGCTAAAAGTGCTGTGGTTGTTTTGTTTTTCATTATTGTTAAATTGTTTATTTTTAGAGCTTTATATTGCATTTTCGAAAGGAACTCTGTTCACAATACTTCTTCCCAAAGTAATTTCATCGGCATATTCGAGTTCGTCACCGACAGATATACCTCGTGCAATCGTAGAAATGGTAATATCAAAGTCTTTGATTTGCTTGTAAATATAGAAATTGGTTGTATCTCCTTCAATGGTAGAACTCAATGCGAATACAACTTCTTTTATCGTTCCTGATGCTACTTTTTCCACTAAATGAGGAATCGTCAAATGATGAGGTCCAATGCCTTCAATGGGTGATATTTTGCCTCCTAAAACATGGTACAATCCTTTGAATTGAGTAGTGTTCTCAATAGCCATTACATCTCTGATGTCCTCTACAACACAGATAATTGAGGCATCTCTTTTGGGGTTATTACAAATTTCACAAATCTTCGTGTCAGAAATGGTATGGCAATTTTCACAGTGATTTATTTCATCGATAAGTTGGGTTAGGGCAGTGGCTAAACGGTGGGTGTGCTCTTTAGGTTGTTTGAGCAAATGCAATACCAATCGCATTGCAGTTCGCTTTCCAATACCAGGAAACTGAGCCATTTCAAGGACTGCTTTTTCTAATAATTTCGATGAAAAATGAATCATATAATTTTTTTAATAACCCTGAGTTGGTGAGTGTAGCGATTGGTATCAATGTTAAAAATTCCACTATGGTCAATACGGTCGATACGTACTTTTCCATGTGCGTGTATGATGTAATTATCTTGCATAATAATTCCAACATGTATGATATCCCCTTCATTATTGTCAAAAAATGCTAAATCACCCGGCTCACTTTCTTCGATAAAACTCAATACTCGTCCTTGTTTTGCTTGTTGAGAAGCATCTCTAAATAGAGAATATCCTCCTATTTTGTAAATAAGTTGTGTAAATCCAGAGCAATCAATCCCGAAAAGTGTTCGCCCTCCCCATAAATAAGGAGTATTTAGGAATTTAGAGGCAATTTCAACGAGATTTGATTTAGGTAATGAATGTGTGAAAACATTGCCCTCATAGGTGTAGAAAGTTTCGGCAAGTTGAACTTTCTTTTTATCGTAGAGAGGTAAAGATGCTCCCATTGGAATAGAGGCGAAATTGTTATTTGAATCTGTGATAAAGTCAATAATTTCACCAGCTATAGCACCATCGCTCTCCTCGATTTTTTGATGCCATTCTTCGGTAATTTCTTGGTACTGTTTATTGTCAATCCACCCTTCATAACTGTCAAATGCCAAGCGTATGCGACTCCATTTTTTGCGTTTTTCTAACACTTTAAAATGTTCACCAAATAGTAGTTGTGATACCATTTCCGAAGCATCACTCGGCTCTATTCGCATAGGGACAATGCTCAAATTACATATTCCGTACAGCATACTTTTTTTGCTTAAATCGCTGATTATTCTGCGAAAGTACATATTTTAGCGAAAATAACCTAATATTTCCCTTTCAAAAAATGTATTTGTTAATGGAACTTACTTTTGATTTAAAATTTTAGACTTGCTTTAAATGATGATTTTATAAAAATATTTTGTCTAAAATAATAGTTTATTGAATAAATAAGCGTATCTTTGCACCCTCAATTACGACTTTCTTTAATTTTGAAAGTCAATTTATTATACTTTAT
>PDWI01002781.1_pt1 | contig 25790 bp, 25 predicted proteins | sample 1430891 | NCBI WGS metagenome assembly PDWI01 (sample SAMN01162508, study PRJNA174530) | Oral metagenome, whole genome shotgun sequencing project. | biome: Marine environment; feature: Marine mammal; material: Swab sample of the gingival sulcus; isolation source: swab sample of gingival sulcus...
AATGCTTTTGTTGTTTATTACATTTTACATTGAGGTATTCTTTTTTTTAAGTATTTTTTTGATTATTTTCACTTTTTATTATACAGGAATGCTCCTTTAATATATTATAAACATTTTTTTAAAAAATAACAACTATTTATAATGAAAAATAACGAGTCCTTCTATACTGGAATAAGGAATATTTTTTAGTAAGTCCTTGCTAATGCTATTATCATTTAATCCTTTGGCATCTACCGATTGATTCTGATTTATTTTATCAATTCTCTTTATCATTCTACCAAAAGGCTCTTTATAAAATACAATATCTCTATTTCTCTTTAAAAAGTATTTAAAAAAAGGTGATTTTAGTATCAACACAAAATCACCATCAAAATATTCATTTTCCATACTTCTTCCAGTAATTTTTATAATTTTAAACATTATAATTTTCTGTAAACAAGTTCTAAATTTGGAGCATAAGGTGCTTTACTTTTAACCGTTTCCATACCTTTTATTTTCCAGAATATTTCAGCAAATTCATTGATTTTTTCTAAAAGCTCTAGGGCTACCTCTCTACTTACATGTTGCTTTGCCTCTGATCCAAGAGCCATAATAGAATGAACTAATTGATGTATTTCTGGGAACTCTTCCACGTGTTTAGGTTTAATAAAGTCTCCCCAAATAACTCTTATTTCATGTTTTGCCTTTTCTGCATGTTCTTCTTTATTTAAGACTAATCTCATGATACGATTACGAAATTCTGGTGTACCGTGATTATTATTTCCTTGCTCTTCTATTAAGTCCACCATTCTAACTACAGTAAGTGCAGCTATCTGAGCTGATATGGGGTCATAAATACCACAAGGTACATCACAATGTGCAGATGCCTTATCAAAATTTATATAAGTATCCATTTTATTTAGTAAAGATTTCATATATCCTCCTTCATCTTTTCTTAAGTATACTAAACTAGGAGACTAAAGTCAATGAAAATGCTTATCAATTAATAGTAGGATAAATATTAAGAAAATGTATAACATATGGTTAAATATTGAAAAAAAATTTATAATACCGATACTATATGTGAGTGTGGAGGATTTAATACGATGAAGTATAATAAGAGGATTTATATAATCGCATTTATCTTTAGTTTCTTTGTTTTTTCAAGTATAAGTGTTAGTGCTTATGATCGAGTTGGACTGACAAAAGAAGAAAAAGAATGGATTGACGAGCATAAAGGTGAAACGATTAATATTGGAGTGAGTACTTATTCGGGAAGCAGTTTTTTTCTTTATAATGGTGAGGTATCTGGATACATAATCGATATAATCAATCTACTAAATCAAGAGTTTGATCTTACAATAAAAGTTGTTCCTAATAATTCATGGAATGTTATATTTAATGATCTTAAAAATGGAAAGAATATGTTATTAGCAGGCGCTAATAAAACAGAGGATAGAATGGAATACATGGTATTTACTGAGCCTATTTCAACATATCACTATTCTATGATATCTCTTCGTGATGGAAAACTTAAGACACTGGGTGATTTGGAGAATAAGAGAATAGGTTTTGTAAAATCAGATATTGCTATTGATTTGTTTAAAAAATATTATTATAAGATCAATGCAGAAATTATAGAATATAATACACAAGCAGAGACTATTGTTGCGCTTAAAAAAAATGAGATTGATGCATTTGTTACAGAAGCAGGTGGTATTGAAAAAGAATTCCTTATCAATGATCATTCGCTTAAAAAGATTACTGATTTATATAAAGTTTATTCTGAAATGACAATATCTGCATTAAATGAAAATAAAATTCTTATTGATATCATTAATAAATTTATTAAACTGCATCGCTTTGATATGGAGAAGGCTGTAAAAATAGCAGATATTAAATATAATCATAAAATGCTTAATTTTTCAGTAGAGGAACTCAAGTTTTTAAAAAATAATAAGGTGGTTAAAATTGGTATATCAAAAGATTATCTACCTTTTGAATATTCAGATGGAACGAATATTAGTGGTATTATACCAGAAGTCATACAGTTTTTATCCAATAATATTGGACTAAGGTTTGAAGTGGTTGTAGATGATTTTGATAAATTATATGCTATGTTTGAAAATGGGAGTATTGATATTCTTAATATTGCAAAAACATCAGACAGAATGGAGAAATTTCTTTTTACTAATCCTATTGTTGAAGAAATCGATATGATTTATGGGAATGTTGATTCTCCATATATAGGAGATATTTACGGTCTTAATGATAAAAAAGTAGCTGTTGTAAAAGGATTTTATCATAAGGATGTATTGGATAAAAATTTGACGAGTTATACTTTGATGGAAACAAATAGTATAGAAGAAACAATTGAGATGGTTTCCACTAATCATGCGGATTATTTTATTGAAAATCCTACTGTTGTAGAGTATTACATCAATGCACTTGGGTATCGAAATATTGAGAGGAAAGGAGCAACAGCTTCTGATAGTTATATTTATTTTGCTCTTCATAAAAATAATCAAGTATTAGTTAATATTATCAATAAAGCATTTACTTTAATGGATTATAATGAAGTAAGAGAAAAAGGAATTAGTAGTATACCAGAACTTCAAACGAATAAGGAAAAAAGACTTTCTTACTTTGTTGTTATTTTAGTCATTTTAATTGTGGTTATTGCTATGATACTAGAAAAAAATATCAGATCCTATGTCGCTATTCGAGATGAAACTTTAATATTAAAAGAAAGAGAGCAGTTACTTTATAATGATTCGCTTACAGGTGTTTATAATAGAATGTATTATAATTTAATAGAAGAAGATTTAAATAATAGGAAAGAGGTTTCTTTCTTTGTTCTTGATTTAAATGATTTAAAATCGATTAATGATCGATTAGGTCATTTATCAGGTGATAAATATCTTCAAAAATTTGCTGAAGTATTAATCGATGTTTTTGATAGAAGCATTATTATTAGAATGGGTGGAGATGAGTTCTTGGTAGTATCAGATATAAGAGAAGAGGCAAAAGCTGATATCAAAATGAAGAGTCTTCGAAATAAGTTAGATAAAACATATATAAAATGTGATGGAACAATTATGATGGGGATTAATTTTGCTATTGGTTTTTCATATAAAGAAAAATATCAAACTGCAGAAGAAGCGATAGCACTTGCTGATAAAAAAATGTATGAAAATAAAATAGTACTAAAAAATAAAAATAGGAAGGTGAATATTGATAAATAAATTATTAAATAAATTATTTTTAAATAAATGTATTTCCTATTCAAAATATAATGACAATTGGTGTTTAAGAATAGAGGATTATTATTTAGTTTGTAAAAATATAATTTTTGATGAAGAAGAACTTATTTATGAATTATTAAGGAAGCAAGATATGGGAGATAAAAATAGTCTAAAAAGTTCTTTTCTCAGTGAAAATATGCATAAAAAGATTATAAGTATTGAAATGGATGATGCAAATCAATTAAAATTAAGATTTCATGAGGGATTGAATCTATTAATATCAAGTGATAATACGGGAGAATCCTTTCAGTGGGCAGTGAATAAAACAGGTGAACCACCAGAAAAATGTAAGAATATAATGATTTGTTTTTTAAAACAGAAGATAGAAATAGATAATGATTTATTAGAAGCAGTATAATCTTTACTCTATAAGTGATATAATAAATTATACAAAGGTATAGAGGAGGAGAAATGAATTCTATTGATTTTTTAAGAAAGGAAATGCAAGAGAGAAATATTGATATTTATATTATCTTTTCAGCAGATTCCCACCAAAGTGAATATGTATCAGATTATTTTAAAGCAAGAGCCTATATGTCAGGATTTACAGGATCTGCAGGGACTCTTGTTGTAACAAAAGATAAAGCAGGACTCTGGACAGATGGACGTTATTTTATTCAAGCAGAAAATGAATTGAGATATGATATTAGATTATATAAAATGCTTCAAAAAGGTGTACCCACTATTTATGAATTTATTGAAGAAGAGTTAGAAGAAGGTGGTGTAATCGGTTTTGATGGAAAAACAGCATCCCTTTCAGAAGGATTAAAACTAGAGAGTCTATCAGATAATTTATATATTACAGAAGATTTAGTGAATCTTATATGGAAGGATAGACCGGAAATGTCAAAAGAAAAAGCCTTTTATTTAGATGTAAAATATTCTGGAGAGACAGTAGAATCTAAACTAAAGAGGATACGAAAAGAGTTAAATGGTAGTACTCAGATTTTATGTGCACTTGATGATATTGCATGGACATTTAATATTAGAGGAAGAGATGCAGGAAACTCACCGCTTATTTTATCCTATGCGATAATAGAAAATGATAGAGCAATACTCTTTCTCGATGAAGAGAAATTAAATGATGAAATAATATTGATGTTACAAGAAAATAATGTGATGGTGAAGCCTTATGATGAGGTATATGATTATATTTCAACGCTTAGAGATATAAAGGTTACATTAGATCCTGATCGAGTAAACTATCGAATGCTAAAGAGCATTGATAAGAGCATTCAGATAATCAAGAAAGCGAATCCGCAGATTTTATTTAAAGCGATAAAAAATAAGGTAGAAATAGAAAATATTAAAAACTGCCATATTAAAGATGGAACAGCAATTACTCGAATTATGCATTATGTAAAGACGAATATTGGAAAGATAAAATTAACAGAAGCTAGCGTATCGGATACATTAGAAGCTTTTAGAGCAGAAGAAAAAGACTTCTTATGGCCTAGCTTTTCTCCAATATCAGCGTATAAGGAAAATGCTGCGATGATGCACTATCATCATGTAGGAAATGAGGTAGAGCTTTTGAATAAAGGACTGTATCTCTTTGATACAGGCGGAAATTATATGGATGGTAGTACAGATATTACTAGAACAATTTCCCTTGGAGAGCTTACAGAAGAAGAAAAAATTCACTATACATTAGTTCTTAAAGGATTTATATCTCTTGCTTCACAGAAATTCTTATATGGCTGTACGGGTCTTAATTTAGATATTTTAGCAAGAAGCCCAATATGGAATTATATGCTCGATTATAAATGTGGAACAGGTCATGGAGTAGGATTCCTTTTAAATATCCATGAAGGACCTAGTGGTTTTAGATGGTATAAACGAGAAGGAATTAATGATTCTCATACTTTAGAACCAGGAATGATTATAACGGATGAACCAGGAATATATATTGAAAATTCTCATGGCATTCGAATAGAAAATGAGCTTTTAATCAAAGATATTCTTGAAAATAATGATGGTAGGTTCCTAGGATTTGAGCATGTAACCTATGCACCAATTGATTTAGATCCTATTAAACTGGATATGCTTTCAGACTATGAAAGAGAGAATTTAAATGCTTATCATGAAATGGTCTATGATAAATTAAAAGATAGATTACCTGAGGATATGAAAGAGTGGTTTAAAAAGGCGACTAGAGAAATCTAGTAAATATTAAGAAACTCTATCCTTATTGATTAAATTAGCATTTTATGTTATTCTATCTTCATTGGAGGTTTCATGAATATTTTCGTAAAAAATGCAGTGTTATTTGGAATTGTTATTATCCTAAGTGTTGTATTAACAATTATAGTAACAGGTTTTTCTTGGTCTTTTACGATGTTTTCCAATATACTTACTTATTTAGGAATAGCAGTTATTGCTCATGGTACTTATATTGCATCAAATATGTCTAAATTATTTGAAAAGAAAGATTTAAATAAGAAATATGTAAAGGAAAATGATGAAAAGTACAATGAAAAAATTAAAAAGAAACTTAAAATAGGTTGGGTTTATATTTTAACTGGTGTATTATTATTGATAGTATCAGTTATAGCAATAAAATTATAAGGAGGATGTATGAAAATACACACAAATCAAGAAACGGTTGAAGCGATTAAAGCAATTATTGCTCAGCAAGAAGATCAACCAAGTAATGTAAGAATTTATATCGCAGGTATGGGTTGAAGTGGTCCAAGTTTTGGTTTAACTCTGGATGAGTTACAAGATGATGACTTAAAAGATGAATCAAATGATGTAACATTTGTTATGTCAAAAGACATTTATGAACAAATTGGAGATGTTTTAGTTGAGCTTTCAGGTGGTGGATATATCGTAAGACCTGTAAACCAAGCTGATTCTGGATGCAGTGGATGTTCAGGTGGATGTTAATATCTAGATTGTATAAAATCTATAAATAGCCTTGCCGTATTTGATACTGGCAGGGTTTTATTTATGATAATCGCTATATTTCGTTTTGGTAGTTTAGGATAAAAATCTATTTTACATAGATCATTATCCTTTTTTATTGTTTCAGACATCACAAAACCAAGACCTAAATCAGCCTTAATCAGTTCAATAATCAGATCAATACTCACCACTTCAAATTCAGGTTCTAAGATTCTATTATGCTCTTTATAAAAGCTATCAATAAATTTTCTGGTATTGGTATTATTTCGAAGTGTAATCATGGGATAGTCTTTGATATCATCAAAACTAACTCTTCTTTTTAACTTCTTATACGTATCTTTTGATGCAACAAGAACTTCTTCATATTCCTTTAAATGAATCGTATGAATATCATCATATACTTCATTAGAGGATATATTTACAATACCAAAATCCAGTTTACTCGATTTGATATCATCAATGGTCATCTTAGAAGGCTGATTGGATATTTTGATTTTAATCTCAGGATTGGACTCATGGAAGTCTTTAAAAATAGGGAGTAAAAAATACTTGCAAAGAGTATCTGATGCCCCGATAAATACTTCATTCTTTTCGTAATTTTCAATACGCTTTTCTGCCGTTTTTAACTGCTCAAAAGAAACTTTTACATAGGAAAATAGAATTCTGCCTTCTTCTGTTAATGTAATTTTCTTTTTATCCCTATTAAATAATGTAACATTTAATTTGCTCTCTAACTGCTTTATGGACTGGCTTACAGAAGACTGGCTAACATATAGTAATTTACTCGCTTTGGTAAAACTTAAATTCTCTGCTACATAATAAAACACTTTATATAATTCAAAATTAATATCCATTTTCCCTCCTATAAGCTTTACTTATTAAAAACATTATAATTATTAATTATTATTATATATGATTCTATGATAAAATCAAGATGTAAATGGAGGTATTATGGTTAAAAGAGTATTTGTTGAGAAAAAAGAAGGTTTTAGAGTAGAGGCAGATAACCTTCTATCAGAATTAAATAAAAATTTACATTTAAATATTACATCACTTCGAATTATTAATTGTTATGATGTAGAAAATTTAAATGATGAAGATTTCGGTATTGCAAAAGAGCATGTCCTTTCAGAAATCAATGTAGATACAATGTATGAAGATATAGAAGATATTAACTATGATTTTATGTTTCGATCAGCCCTTTTAAAAGGACAGTATGATCAACGAGCAGACTCAGCAGAGCAGTGCGTTCAGATGATTACAGGAAATAAACCAAAGATTCATTGGTCTAAGATTTATATCTTCTTAGGTAATCTATCAAAAGAAGAAAAGGAAAAGATAAAAAAATATCTAATTAATCCTGTAGAATGTGAAGAAATTGATTTTTCACTTCCACTAACACTTTCTATGACAGATATTACAGTAGAAGATGTGAAAAAATACGATGGGTTTAAAGATTATTCTTTTGATGAAATCAAAGAGATGAAAAAGGCAGAAGGCTTTGCAATGAGCGAAAAGGACCTTGATTATATCAGAGAGTATTTTGAAAAAGAAGGAAGAGATCCCTTTGTAACAGAACTTAAAGTAATTGATACATACTGGTCTGATCACTGTAGACATACTACATTTTTAACAGAGATTGAAGATGTGACGATCGATGAAAATAAATACTCAGCTATTATACAAGAAGTTTTTGAAAAGTATAAAAGAGATAGAGAGGAACTTGAGATTAAAAAGCCCGTATCTCTTATGGATTTAGCAACAATTTCAGTGAAAAAGAGACTCAAAGAAGGTGTTTTTGATGATTTAGATAGTTCAGAAGAAATCAATGCCTGCTCTATTAATGCTATTGTTGATGTGGATGGAAAAGAGGAAGATTATCTAATTATGTTTAAGAATGAAACACATAATCATCCAACAGAAATTGAACCATTTGGTGGGGCAGCTACTTGCTTAGGTGGTGCGATAAGAGATCCGCTTTCAGGAAGGGCTTATGTATATCAAGGAATGAGAATTACAGGCTCTGGAGATCCTAGAATAAAGATAGAAGATACCATTCATGGAAAGCTTCCGCAATATCTTATTACAAAAAAAGCAGCAGAAGGATTTAGTTCTTATGGAAATCAAATTGGTCTTGCAACAGGTTTTGTAAGAGAGTATTATCATGAAGGTTTTTTAGCAAAGAGAATGGAAGTAGGTGCAGTAATTGCTGCAACTAGAAAAGAAGAAGTCATTAGAAAAGTGCCTGAAGCTGGTGATGTTGTGTTATTAGTTGGTGGACTAACAGGTAGAGATGGATGCGGCGGTGCAACAGGATCTTCTAAAATTCATACAGAAGAATCAATTTCTACTTGTTCTTCTGAAGTACAAAAGGGAAATCCACCAGAAGAGAGAAAATTACAACGATTATTTAGAAATGAAGAAGCATCAAAAATGATTAAAAGATGTAATGACTTTGGTGCGGGAGGCGTTTCAGTAGCAGTGGGTGAAATTGCAGATAGCCTTGATATTTATTTAGATAATGTCCTTAAAAAATATGAAGGATTAGATGGAACCGAGCTTGCCATATCAGAATCTCAAGAGAGAATGGCTGTTACTGTAGCAAAAGAAGATGTAAATAGGTTCATAGAGCTTTCAAATGAAGAGAATTTAGAGGCAGTGAAAGTAGCTGATGTGACAGATACAGGAAGGCTGACAATGCGCTTTAGAGAGCAAGAAATCTTTAATATCAAAAGAGAATTCCTAGATACCAATGGAATAAAAAATAAAGTGAGTGTAAAAGTAGAAGAAATAGCAGAAGATACTTATTTTGATAAAGAGATAGATGGAAGTTTTGAAGAGAAAGTAGATACAATCTTATCAAAATTAAATGCTTCTTCACAAAAAGGACTCATTGAGCACTTTGATTCTACAATTGGTGCTAATACTGTTTTGATGCCATTTGGCGGGAAGTATTATAATACACCAATTGAAGGAATGGTATCTAAAGTACCTGTAAAAGGCATTGAAACAACAACAGCTACTATTATGACACATGGATATAATCCAGATTTATGCATGTGGTCACCATTTCATGGCGCGATGTATGCAGTGGTTGACTCGATTGCGAAAATTGTTTCAATCGGTGGGGATTATAAAAAAGCAAGACTTTCGTTTCAGGAGTATTTTGAGAAACTGGAAAAGAATGAATATAAATGGGGAAAACCTCTTTCAGCACTACTCGGTGCGTATCATGCACTGGATGAATTTAAAACAGCAGCAATTGGGGGTAAGGACTCGATGTCAGGAACATTTAATGAAATCAATGTTCCACCAACACTGATTTCCTTTGCCGTAGCGCCTGAAAGTACAAAGAATATTATTAGCCCAGAGATAAAAAAAGCGGGATCAAAATTAGTTTATTTTAAACCAGAACTAAAGGAAGATAAAACGCCTAATTTTGAGAGTCTAAGAAAGAATTATGAGTTAATTCAAAAATATATAAGAGAAAAGAAAATCATATCAGCCTATACGGTAAATGAAGGCGGCGTGATGTTATCTCTTTTAAAAATGAGTTTTGGAAATAAAATTGGTGTTGATATAAAAAATATATCAGAAAAGGAATTATTTTATCCATATATTGGTGGGATTATATGTGAAGTTGATGGTATAATTGAAGAGGGAGTGTATATAGGAGATACAATCCATGAAGAAAAGATTCATTATCATGAGCATTCATTAGATATGAACTCACTTATTAAAACGTGGGAGAGTCCACTCAAGGATGTTTTCCCTATTAAAAAATCAATCGAAGGAAAGATAGAAGATATTAACTACTCAGAAGAACATAGAGCTTCTAGTAAGAAAAAATATAAAGAAGTGCGTGTCTGCATTCCCGTTTTTCCTGGTACAAACTGTGAAGATGATACAAAGAAAGCATTTGAAAAAGTAGGAGCGAAAGTAACGCTTTCTATTGTAAGAAATTTAAGAGAAGAATGGATTACTAAGTCCATTGATGATTTAGTAGAAAATATTAATAAATCGCAGATACTAGCTTTCCCAGGAGGATTTAGTGCAGGAGATGAGCCAGATGGTTCTGGTAAGTTTATTGCTTCTGTATTTAAGAATGAAAAAGTAAAGACAGCACTTGATCAGTTTATTGAAAATGATGGTCTTATTATAGGAATATGTAATGGATTTCAGGCACTGATTAAACTCGGCCTTTTACCATATGGAAAGGTAGAGATGTCTAAGGAGAATCCAACACTTACATATAATAAAATCGGTAGACATATTTCAAGATATGCAAAGGTAAAGGTTGCATCGAATATGTCGCCATGGCTTAAATATGTAAAAGCAGGAGATGTATTTGAAACTGCTCTATCTCATGGAGAAGGAAGATTTTATGCTTCAGATGAGGTGTTAAAAGAGCTTATAGAGCATCATCAGATAGCCACTCAATATGTTTCATCAGATCATAAAGCATCCTATGATGGAGATGATAATCCAAATGGCTCATTCTATGCAATAGAGGGTATTACATCAAGGGATGGAAGAATATTTGGTAAAATGGGTCATATTGAGAGAATAGGAGAAGGTGTTGCAAAGAATATCTATGGTAAAAAAGATATGATGGTATTTAAAGCAGGTGTAGATTATTTTAAGGAGGAAAGATGAAAGTAGCAATTTTAATGGGATCTGATTCAGATTTCCCAGTAGTACAAAAGACGTATGATATATTAAAGGAGTTTGATATTGAGGTAACATGCAATGTGATATCAGCTCATAGAAATCCCAAAAGAGTGATTGAATTTGCTGAAAGAGCAGAAGAATTTGGCTATGAATTAATTATTGGAGCAGCTGGTAAAGCAGCTCATCTTCCTGGTGTAATAGCAAGTTCTACACCGCTACCAGTTATTGGACTTCCGATTAAATCATCAACAATGGACGGAATGGATTCTCTTCTTTCCATTGTACAGATGCCTAGTGGGGTTCCAGTTGCAACGGTTGGTATTAATGGGGCATTAAATGCAGGACTTCTAGCGATTCAGATTTTATCAGTGAAGTATCCTAAACTAAGAGAGAAGATGAAGTATTATAAAATAGATATGAAAAATGCAGTAGATCAAAAGGATGAAAACTTACAAGAGTTATTATAGGGGGAAATATGGAAGTTTTAGAAATGTTATATGAAGGTAAGGCAAAGAAAGTATTTAAAACAGATAAAGAAGATGAGTATTATATTCTTTATAAGGATGATGCAACAGCATTTAATGGAGTGAAAAAAGGAACCATTGCAGATAAAGGAATTGTAAATAATCAGATGTCAGCAATATTATTTGAACTTCTTAGAAAACAAGGAATTCCAACTCATTTTGTAAAATTACTCGGTGAAAGAGATATGCTTGTAAAGGCAGTGAAGATTATTCCTTTAGAAGTGATTGTTAGAAATATAGCAGCTGGAAGCCTTTCAAAGAGACTTGGATTAGAAGAAGGTGTGATTATGAATCATACGGTACTTGAATTCTGTTATAAGAACGATGAGCTCAATGATCCTCTTATTAATGATTATCATATTAAAGCGCTTGAGCTTGCAAGCAAAGATCAATTAGATAAAATAAAGGATTATGCCCTTAAAATAAATGATATTTTAGTGGATTATTTTAAAGAGAGAGAGATTACACTCGTTGATTTTAAATTAGAGTTTGGTTTATATCATAATGAAGTGATTCTTGCAGATGAAATATCTCCTGATACTTGTAGACTTTGGGATAGTAAGACGAATAAGAAATTAGATAAGGACCGCTTTAGAAGAGATTTAGGCGATGTAGAAAGTGCATATCAAGAGGTACTTGGAAGATTAAAGTAATGGGGGAAGAATGGTTACTGATAAGCTGAAAGAAGAATGTGGCGTTTTAGGTATTTATTCGAAAAATAATGATTTAATAGCACATATGATAGGATTTGGTCTTGTTGCGCTTCAGCATAGAGGGCAAGAGAGTGCAGGCATTGCCTCTTTTTCAAATGGGAAAATAAATTATTATAAGAATATGGGGCTAGTACAGGATGTATTTAGCAATAAAATATTAGAACAATTAGGTGGTTATATTTCAATAGGCCATGTACGATATTCTACAACAGGAGATAGCTTAGTATCAAATGCTCAGCCACTTGTTATGAATTATAAAAGCAAACCGATTGCGCTTGCTCATAATGGAAATTTAATAAATATTTCTAAAATAAGAGATCGTTTAGAAGATGGGGGCTCTATTTTCCAAACAACAATCGATACAGAGGTGATTGCTAATTTAATGGCGAAGAATTATAAAAAGGGATATCAAAGTGCTATTTTAGATACCGTAAAAGAAATAGAAGGTGCTTTTTCACTCGTTATTATGTGTGAAGGAAAGCTCGTTGGTGTTAGAGACCGAAATGGTCTAAGGCCCTTATGTCTTGGAAAACTTGAAAATGGATACGTACTATCATCAGAATCCTGTGCACTGGATGTTATTGGAGCAGAATTTGTCAGGGATATTAAAAAAGGTGAAATGGTTATTATTGATGATGAAGGCGTTCAGTCTATTATCTATGATGATTCCGCAAGAGAGGCACACTGCGCATTTGAATACGTCTATTTTTCAAGACCAGACAGTATAATGGATGGTAAGAGCATTTATGCAACAAGAAGAGATGCTGGTAGAATTCTCTTTGAGGAGCATCCAGTGGATGCAGATATTGTAGTTGCTGTACCAGATTCAGGTATTGATGCCGCAATAGGGTATTCTGAAGCTTCAGGAATCCCTTATGGGATTGGACTTATTAAGAATAAATATATTGCTAGAACCTTTATACAGCCAAATCAAAAATCAAGAGAACTTTCAGTAAGATTGAAACTCAATCCTTTAAAGGAAAATATTGATGGAAAAAGAGTAGTTCTTATTGATGATTCTGTTGTTAGGGGAACGACTTCAAAAAGGCTTATTCAAAATCTAAAAAAAGCAGGAGCGAAGGAAGTAAACCTACTTATTAGTTCTCCTCCTGTAAAGCATTCATGCTACTTTGGTATTGATACACCTGAAAGAGAGCATCTAGTAGCAGCAGTTAAATCAGTAGAAGAAATACAAGAGATGATAGGTGCTGATTATTTAGGCTATATTAGTGAAGAAGGCTTAGAAAAGGCAATAGGACTTAAAAAGAAATTATGTACAGCTTGTTTTAGTGGAGATTATCCTATTAAAATTGATGAGACAAATGATAAGAATATGTTTGAAAAGAATTGTGCAGTTCAGTTAGAAGGTGGTAAAAATGGCTAATTTAACATATAAGGATGCAGGGGTAGATATTAATGAAGGTGCTATGTCTGTAGAAAAGATGAAGGCTTATGTAAAAGATACATATACAAAAGGAGTGATGAGCTCTTTAGGTGGATTTGGCGGTTTGTTTGAACTACCAAAGTATAAAGAGCCAGTACTTGTTTCTGGTACAGATGGTGTGGGAACAAAACTGAAGTTTTCAATCCTTTTAGATAAACATGATACAGTAGGTATTGATTTGGTTGCAATGTGCGTGAATGATATCTTAACAGGTGGTGCAAAACCCTTATTTTTCTTAGATTATATTGCCACAGGTAAATTAGAATCAGATAAAATAGCTGATTTAGTAAAGGGTATAGCAGAAGGCTGTAAGCAATCAGATTGTGCATTAATTGGTGGTGAAACTGCTGAAATGCCAGGATTCTATGCAGCAGATGATTATGATATGGCAGGTTTTTCTGTTGGGATTGTTGAAAAATCAAAGATTATCGATGGAAGTAGAATAAAAGAGGGAGATGTTCTTATTGGCATGCCATCAAGTGGCGTACATTCTAATGGTTATTCTCTTGTAAGAAAATTGTTCTTTGATGTGCTTCAGTTAGGAGTAGATGATTATGTTGAGGAGCTTCAGATGACAGTGGGACAGGCACTTATTACACCAACTAAGATTTATGTGAAACCAGTACTCAGTCTATTAGAAAAAATAGATGTAAGAGGGATGGTTCATATTACTGGGGGCGGATTTATAGAAAATATTCCTAGAATTCTTCCAGAGGGTTTAGGGGTAAAAATTGATCTTTCTTCTTTTCCAATTCTCAGTATATTTGATTTTATGATGAAAAAAGGCAATATTGAACCCACTGAGATGTTTAAAACCTTCAATATGGGAATTGGCTATATTATTATAGTAGATAAAGAAGATGCGAAAGATACTCTAAATCATTTAAAAGAATTAAATGAAGAAGCGTATCTTATCGGTGAAGTAGTACCTAAAGAAGGGGTTCAGTTATGCGAATAGTAGTAATGATTTCAGGTGGTGGAACGAATTTACAAAATATTATCGATTATTGTAATAACCATCCAATGGATTTAAAAATTGTAGGAGTTATTTCATCGAATCCAAAGGCATATGGCATAGAAAGAGCGATTAATAATGATATTCCTACTTATCATATAGGAAGAAAGAAATATCCTGATTTTAAAGAAAAAACAGAGAATTTAAAGACTTGTTTACGTAATTTAAAACCAGATTTAATTGTTCTTGCAGGGTATTTAGAAATATTAGCAAAAGAAATTACCGAAGAGTATAAGTGCAGAATTATTAATATTCATCCATCTCTTATTCCTAAGTATTCAGGAAAAGGGTTTTATGGGATGAAGGTACATGAAGCAGTGATTAAAAATAATGAAAAATATTCAGGAGCTACTGTGCATTTTGTTGATAGTGGTGTTGATACTGGGCAGATTATTATGCAGGAAGCAATAAGAGTTCGTGAGGAAGAAACACCAGAAATTCTTCAAAAGAGAGTACTTAATATAGAACATAAGATTTTGATTGAAGCGATTAATAAATTTATAGATAAGGAGATATAATGAAAAGAGCATTAATAAGTGTTTCTGATAAAAAGGGAATAGTAGAGCTTGCAAAGGCTTTTAATGATCATGATATAGAGATTATATCGACTGGTGGTACGTATAAGAAATTAAAGGAAGCGGGTATAGAAGTTAAGGAAGTAACTGAAATAACTCAGTTTCCAGAATGCTTTGATGGTAGAGTAAAAACGCTTCATCCAAAGATTCATGGTGGAATACTCGCTAGAAGAGATATTGATTTAGAAGATGCTAAAAAATTAGGAATAGATTGTATTGATTATGTGATTGTAAATTTATATCCTTTTAAAGAAACGATTAATAAAGAAGGCTGCAGCCTTGAGATGGCAATAGAAAATATTGATATTGGCGGACCAACAATGCTCCGCTCTGCTGCTAAGAATTTTAAGGATGTATGTGTGGTAGTTGATCCTAGTGATTATCCATTTATTATAGAGAATTTGGATGACTTATCGTTTGAAGATAGAATGAAACTCTCTGCTAAAGTATTTAGACATACTGCAGTATATGATAGTATGATATCTAATTATTTATCAGAAGATGAGTTCCATCACCATCTTACACTTTCATTTGAAAAAGTGTCTGATTTAAGATATGGAGAAAATCCACATCAAAAGGCAGCATTCTATTCAAATTCTGTTAAGAAAACAGGACTTGCTGCTTGCATGCAGATTCATGGAAAAGAGCTTTCATTTAATAATATTAATGATGCTTCTGCAGCACTTGATATCTTAAGTGAATTTAAAGAGCCATGTATTGTAGCTATAAAGCATACTAATCCTTGTGGTGTAGGAATAGGTGATACTATCTATCAGGCATTTAAAAATGCCTATGATTGTGATCCACAGTCTATTTTCGGTGGTATTATTGCTTCAAATAGAGAAATTGATGAAGAGACGGCTAAAAAAATCAATGAGATTTTTATTGAAATCGTTATTGCTCCTAGTTTTTCAGAAAAGGCGCTCACTGTATTACAGTCGAAAAAGAATATTAGACTGATGGTTGATGAAAATATAAAAGAAGAAGATAGACTGGATATAAAAAAGGTAAGAGGCGGCATTTTAGTTCAAAAGTACAATGAAAAAGTAGTAGATGATATCAAAGTGGTTACTGAACAGGCTCCAACTGAAGAAGAAATGAATAGCTTACTTTTTGCAATGAAAGTCTGCAAGCATATTAAATCAAATGGGATTGTTTTTGCAGATGGTAAAAAGACTCTTAGCATTGGACCAGGGCAAACATCAAGAATATGGGCGATGGAAAATGCAATACGAAATTCATTTTTAGATTTAAAGGATTCTGTTATGGCTTCAGATGCATTCTTCCCATTTGATGACTGTGTAGAACTTGCTCATAAAGTAGGGGTGAAAGCAATTATTCAGCCAGGAGGGTCTAAAAATGATCAGCAGTCTATTGATAAGGCAAATGAATATGGTATAAAAATGGTATTTACTGGCATCAGACATTTTAAACATTAGGAGGCATATGAAAGTATTAGTTATTGGAAGTGGTGCAAGAGAGCATGCAATAGCATATGCGATTGCAAAATCAGAGGGTGTAGAGCTATTTGTTGCACCAGGTAATCCAGGTATGAAAGAAATAGCAAAGGCTGTTGATATCAAGGTAGATGACGATAAAGGCTTATTAGAATTTGCTTTAAAAGAAAAAATTGACCTTACAATAGTAGGCCCCGAACTTCCTCTTGTGATGGGCATTGTTGATTTATTTAGAAAGAATAATTTAAAGATTTTTGGTCCAGATAAAAAAGCAGCTCAGCTGGAAGGTAGTAAGAGCTTTGCAAAAGAGTTTATGAATAAATATCATATTCCTACAGCAAATTATAAAGAGTATACAGAATATAGTAGGGCAGTAGATGGCCTTAGAGAATTTTCTTATCCGCTTGTGATAAAGGCAGATGGACTCGCTGCAGGAAAAGGCGTTATTATTGCAAAAGATAAAAAAGAAGCAGAAGATGCTCTTTATATGATGATGAAGGAAAAGGCTTTTGGGGAATCTGGAAGTAAAATTATATTAGAAGAGTTCTTAGATGGTATAGAGGCTTCTATCCTATGCTTTATTGACAATAAATCTATTGTACCGATGGAATCTGCTCAGGATTATAAAAAGGCTTATGATAATGATTTAGGACTAAATACGGGAGGTATGGGTTCTTACTCTCCTAATAGAATCATTAATGATAAGGTGAGTGCGTATATTAAAACGCATATCTTAGATAATTTCTTAAAGGGCGTGCAGGAAGAAAAGATGGATTATAGAGGAATTATCTATGTTGGCCTTATGATTAAAAATGATGAGGCAAAGGTGATAGAATTTAACTGTAGATTAGGTGATCCAGAAACGCAGGTCATTCTTCCAAGACTAGATTCTAAATTATTAGATGCTTGCTTTGATGTAGTAGATGAAAAGCTAGATGAAAATAAAATTATTTGGAAGAAAGAAAAGGCAGTGGGTGTTGTGTTAGCCTCAAAGGGTTATCCAGCATCTTATGAGAAGGGTTTTGAGATAAAGGGGCTAGAAAATACAAAAGAAGCAATTGTTTTTCATGCAGGAACAAAAGAAGAAAATCATATACTGCTTACAAATGGTGGTAGAGTACTTACTGTAGTATGTCTTTCTGATACGATTGAAAATGCAAGAAAGAAGGTCTATCAGGAAGTAGAAAAAATATCATTTGAAGGTAGTTTCTATAGAAAAGATATTGCAAAATAATGTTAAAACACATGGATTTTTCTATGTGTTTATTTTTTATTTGTTTTTAATAAAATATATGGTATGATTAAAGAAAGGAAAAGAAAGGATGAATATGAAAAAAGTAGGTTTATTTGAAGGTGTATCAGCTAATGATGTAGAAGGTAATTTTGGTAAAGCATATGAAGCGAGTAAATGGCTTAGAATCTTTGCTATTATTGGTATGGTGCTTGCTGTTATTTTAGGAATAATGGCTCTGATAACAGCTGGTATTGGCGGAGCAGCAATAGGTTCAATGGCAGGAGCAGGCGGTGCAGCAGCAGGAGCAGCTGGCGCAATTACTCTTACATTAATCGCTTTAATCGTTGCATTTATTATGCAGATTCTTACTTTATGGTATACAGGTAAATTAAAAACAGAATTAGAAGCAGGTAGAGCGCCGAGTCTAACACTTGCTTATGTATTTGTTGTATTTGCTATTATATCACTGATAAGAACGCTACAAGATTTTACTGTAATAGGACTTTTATTTAGTTTATTTGTTCTATATTTATGGTTTGTAGTTATCAGTTCTGTATCTAGAATTCAAAAGATGATGTAAAAAAAGAAGCACTTAGCTTCTTTTAATTTTGCTGAGAATAATGATTCCACTTCCTTTGATGATGCTATTTTCATGTAGTTCTACCATTTCTTTTTCATTAACAGCTATATCATTTATAGTGACATTTCCCTTATATAAATATAGATAATAAAATTCATCATCCATTGTTATTTCTTTTTCTCCATCCATATGTAAAACATCAACAGAGCAGGTATAATCATCCGTATACATTAGATTAAAATCTGTTACCATACCTTTTGATGTGATGTCTTTACTTCCATCAAAAGAATGCTGCTCTAGTTCCTTTAAATGAAGGACTTTACCTTCTATCAATAAATCAAGCTCTCCTTCTAAAATAAGAAGAATTCGATTATATTCTAGTTTTGTAAAGGTAGATTCTTCAAGTTCCACTGTAGCAGAGCTTATTCTAAAATCAAAATCTCTATTTATATAGTCCTTATTTTCTGGATAAATCATAAGTTCAGTGGTTTTACCACCTGACCAATTGGTCACTTTAAAATCTTTTCGTACTTTCATATAATTTTCTTCTCCCATTTTCCTGTTCTATAAATCATATAGCCCATAATACATATGATTAAATTACTCAGTGCCATGGCATAATATACAGAATGTGATCCTAAATCAGTAAAATATAAACTGATTAAAATCATCGGTATTCGAAGCATCCATAGCCTTCCTGCTGATATAAATAAGGAATACTTTGTATGTCCAGAGCCGATAAATACCCCATTTAATATCGAAAAGGCTGCCATAAGTGGTATGGTTGCTGCTGTGAGTTTTAGATAAAAAACGCTCTGCGAGATAATATCAGGCACATTTGTAAATAATCTGATAATCTCTTCAGAGAAGATATAAATGAATATTCCTCCAATTATTAAAACAGAAGATGATATTAAAAAGCTTGTTCTTACTGTCTTTTTTGCCCTATCTACATTATTAGCACCTAAATTAGCACCTACAATAGAAGCCAGAGCACTTCCAATACCCATAGCTGGCATAAGAATCAGTCCAATAATTCTATTTCCAATACCAAATGCTGTCATTGTAGCAACGCCAAATGAGATGACCATCCTACCTAGTATAGAAAAACCAAGTGAACTCATAATAGAGCTAATAGAAGATGGTAATGCTACTTTTATGATATCATTGATTAATTCAAAATCGAGTTTTAAATCTTTTATTTCCAGTTTAAAATGCTTTGTGCTTTCTTTAAATAAAGAAAGTACTGCAAATATAATAAATAAACCTCTTGATATAACTGTTGCATAAGCAGCACCTTCTATCCCCATTTTAAGAACTATCATAAAAATAGGATCTAGGATGATATTTAAAATAACAGATATTGCTGAAAATATCATAGGAGAAAAAGAATCTCCCTGAGCCTGCTTTATGCTATTATAAGAAAAAAATAAAAATATAGTTGGCATGCCGAGCATCATTATTTTTAGATACTGACTACCATATGTATATACATTTCCTTTTGCTCCGAGTAAATACATAATGCCATCAGCTGAAAAATATCCTATAATGCCAATGATAATTGAGAGAATAAAAGAAAATGAAATCGCTTGGGCAGCAATTTTCTTGCTGTATTCTTCATTATTAGCACCGATTGACTGACTGATTAAACTAATACATGCTGTGGATATTCCTACAGCAAGTGCCATTAAAACAGATAGTGCAGGAAAAATTAAAACCATTGCAGCAATGAGTTCACCACTAAAGTCATACATTATTTCATATCGACCAAGCCAAAATGTATCTGTTAAATTATACAGTGTTTGCATTAAATTCGATAACATTATGGGTAGGGATATGATAATTACTGCTTTTAAGATGGAACCTTCAAGCATTAATTTTTTCTTGTTTTGCATAGTACCTCCGTGGTGATTATTATACCATAAGTAGATATTTTTTACCATAAAATAAACGATGATAAATCACCGTTTACTTTGTATTATTATAGTAAATGAAATACTTGTATAAATCATATGATTCGTCATTTACTTCATTTGGATATTTTAATGTAAAGTTATCATCTTGTTTTAAACAAAGAAAATCTCTTTGTATAATAGGCATTTTATGTTTTAGTTCATTGATAAAGTTAAAGAATACATCTTCCTTTTCTAGATCAAGCATTCCCAGTAAAATAGCACCTAAATAACTAGCATTGATGGTTTCTTTATCAAATGATTTTAAGCTATCAATAAACTCCTTATCTAGTAGCTCTTTCGCCTGATTATTTGCCCATATAACATAAGGTGTAGAGTAGAGCCTTCTTGCACTATCTAAAGTATTTCCGCTTACATCATAATTAATGAGATTAAAGCCTCTATTATTATAGCCTAAAAACGGTAGATGATCACCATAGTATATAAAGATGACAGGTTCATCAATCGCTTTAAAATGTTCTGTTAAAACATTAATTTGATGATCCATATCTCTTATTCCTTCAAAGAATACAGAAAACATATCGAAATCTTCTGTTTTAAGAGGTGATGTTGTTTTAAAATTCTTATTAATTTCTCTTCCGCCATATTTCCAGTTTGGATAACCGCCATGATTTTGAATCGTTACGCAGTATTCAAAGAGTGGAACGGATTTATCTGCTTTTTTAAATTCTTCCATTAATCGGTTTGTTGTATCTTCTTCACTCATAAAAGCAGCATAATAAGTTGGATTTTCAAAATCTTTTTCAAATAGTGTATGTTTAAATCCAAAATAATCATACACATTTCCTCTATTATAAAACCATCTCTTTCCTGGATGAATGCCAAGGGTATTATAATTATGATCATTTAATATATTGACTAAACTATGGAATGGCTTTCTGATGGTACCAAAAGGTGAAACGTTATTTTCATTCAGTAAAGTGGTTACATTACCAGTCAGTACATCATATTCTGTATTGGCAGTTCCTCCACCAAAACTTGATACGACAATATGTCCACTTAAAATAGATTCCTCACATAATTTGTTAAAATGATAGAGTGGATCATCTTCTGGCAAATTAAATTCAAAAAAACCATAATTTGATATATCAGAAAATGCTTCGCCCATAATCATTACAATATGAGGCATTTTCTTTTCTTTTTTTTCAGTTGCTGGATGATCTTTTATATAGTTTTCAACCCTATTCTTATCATAGCCTTCTGGTTTTTGTATTTCAGATAAATTAATAAAATGAATAAAAGAATATACAACACCCTTATGATTATAATTAGCCGATAGATTATAATAGCTCCCTGTGTTTGGAAGTTTATTCCAAATCACTTTATCTGCATATACTTTTGGGAATAATATACTGCTTAATACAATAACAACTGCAGGAACAATAACTCGATATTTTTTCGTATTCGGTTTAGGAAGATTCATCAGATAGATTACAATATTCATTACAATGAAAACAATTGCTGCAAAGATGAATAATTTATATTCTATCTCATATCCGCCAGTATTTCCTGTAATAGTAAAAGCCTCTTTTCCAAGAGCAAGATCTTTTGGTGTAAGAGGATCATTCCTGTAGATTATTTTATATCTATTTACTAAACTCATAACAACGAAGATAATGTATGGAATAGATGTTGCAATATACATATTAGTTGTAATGTAGTATAAAAGTAATGTTAAAAATAGAATAGGGAGTAGATTAAGAAGTGGCATCAGAAATTTACTTTTTACTGACATTTTCGCTACTAAATATAGTGATGTTGGTTGAAAATATAAGACAAGTGCTGTTAGTGATAGTGAAAATGCTAGAATAAAAATCAGTCTGATTGCTACTGGATATTTATAATTTTTTATACGAATCATATAGCCTCCTTTTTGAACAATCTAATAGTAACACTTTGTTTATTTAAAAACAAGGTTTATTTTATAGATGTAACATTCGTTACGTAAAATCTTTTCAATCTATGGTATAGTTAGTATATAAGAGAGGAGATACAAATGAATACAAGTATGACATTATATGATATATTAACAAAATATCCTGAATTAAAGGATTATTTTATGTTAAACGGATTTAAACATGCAAATAATGAAGAGGTTTTAAAAATAATGGGCACAAAGGTGACTCTTGATACCTTTATTGCAACTAAGAATTTAAATAAGGAGATCTTTTTAAGAGATATTAATGAGATTATAGAGGGGAAATCAGAAGATATTACTTTGGTTGAAGCAAAGAAGAATAAAAATGCGGATTTAAATATTATAGGAATTCTTCCTTGTCCGGTAAAAGTACCACTTCTTGAATCTTTTGATGAGTGGATTAATAAAAATGAGATGAAGGAAAAAATTAATTATGAACTCAATCCCGCATCAATGGGTGTAGACTGGATTAAAGAGAGAATGGATAATAATTCCTATGATATGATTTTATCGGCAGGATTTGATTTACTATTTGATGATGATTATATGGAAAGCATTAATGGAAATATGGTAGAGGATTTCTTAGACTATAAAGAGTATAATAAAGATTTTAATAATGATGAGGTTCAGCTAAAGGATCCAGATTGTAATTATTCTATTATATCGATTGTACCAGCTGTATTCATTGTAAATAAGAGAATGCTAAATGGTCGTGAGATGCCGACTTCATGGGAAGATATTTTATATGGGGACTTTGAAGATTCTGTAAGCCTTCCGATATCAGACTTTGATTTATTTAATGCTGTTCTTTTAAATATTTATAAGAAATTTGGAATGGATGGTGTTAGAAGATTGAAAAAAGCATTCTTTAAATCAATGCATCCATCACAGATGATAAAGACGCAATTTGGTCAGAAAGAACCGACGATTAAAGTAATGCCATATTTCTTTACAAGAATGATTAGACCAGGTAGTGATGATGTAGCGGTATGGCCTAAAGATGGGGCAATTGTTAGTCCAATCTTTATGCTAGCAAGAAAAGAAAAAGAAGAGCATGCTAGAAAAGTATCAGAGTTTTTTTCATCGAAAGAAGTGGGTGAGATACTCAGTAGATTAGGATTTTTCCCATCAACGAATCCAAAGGTGGATAATAGACTACCTGAAGGAAATAAGTTTATGTGGATTGGATGGGACTATATAAAGGAAAATAATATAAAAGAGATATTAACTTCTTGTATGGAAGAATTTAATAAGTAGGAGGAAGTATGAATTTGATTACGATATCAGGGCCACCATCATCAGGAAAGACATCGGTTATTATAAAGACAATAGATGCACTGAAAGCAAGAGATAAGAAGGTGGGTGTTGTAAAATTTGATTGTTTATATACAGATGATGATATATTATATGAAAAATTAAATATTCCAGTAAAGAAAGGGCTTTCTGGTGCACTTTGTCCTGATCATTATTTTGTTTCTAATATTGAAGAGGTGGTTCAGTGGGGTATTGAAGAGGAGTTAGATATTTTAATTACAGAATCTGCAGGACTTTGTAATAGATGTTCTCCTTATATTAAAGATATTAAAGCGATATGTGTGATTGATAATTTATCAGGGATTAATACGCCAAAGAAAATAGGGCCAATGCTTAAAGCTGCTGATATTGTTATTATAACAAAGGGAGATATTGTTTCCCAGGCAGAAAGAGAAGTATTTGCTTCAAGAGTTCAAAAGGTCAATCCAAAAGCAATTGTAATGAATATTAATGGGCTGACTGGACAAGGAGCGTTTGAACTTTCAATGCTTATTGAAAAGGATGAGGATATTACAACAGTGAAAGGAAAGAAACTCAGATTTTCTATGCCGAGTGCACTTTGTTCGTACTGCCTTGGCGAAAGAAGAATAGGAGAGGATTTCCAACTTGGAAATGTTAGAAAGATAGAGTTAGGTGTAAAATGATAAAGAGAGAATTTTTAAACTTAAGTATTCATGATGTAATCAATACATATCCATTTATGGAAGATTATTTTAAAGATAATGAAAATATTATTACAGATTATGATAAGACATTCGAAGAAAATTTAAATCATATGAGAGAAGATGAACTGGAAGATTTAGCAGTTGATAAAGAAAGTTTCTTAGATAGTTATTATGAATATTTTAATTCGATTATGGAGTTTTTAGGGGTAGAAGACAATTCGATTGATTCTCTTACTATTTTAAGAGGATTTGATAAATCAGGAAAAGAAGAAGAATTTGATATTGAAATCAAAAAAGGTGAAATTCTTTCCATTGTTGGACCGACTGGCTCTGGAAAGAGTAGACTCTTAGGGGATATTGAATGGATTGCAAATAGAGATACGCCGACAAAAAGAAAAATACTTATTAATGGAAAAGAGCCAGATAAAAATTCTATGTTTTCTACAGGAAATAAATTAGTCGCACAGCTTTCGCAGAATATGAATTTTGTAATGGATTTAAAGGTAAGTGAGTTTATTACCCTTCATGCAGAGAGTAGAATGGTTCCTGATATTCCTGATATTACAAAGAAGATTATTGAAAAAGCAAATTATTTAGCAGGAGAGTCTTTTGATTTAAATACACCAATTACAAGCCTTTCAGGTGGTCAGTCGAGAGCACTTATGATTGCGGATACAGCCATACTTTCTAAATCACCAATTGTTCTTATTGATGAGATTGAAAATGCTGGTATTGATAGAAAAAAAGCGATCAATCTTTTAGTGGAAGAAGAAAAGATAGTTCTTATAGCCACTCATGATCCGATTCTTTCTCTTATGGCAGATAAAAGGATTGTAATAAAAAATGGTGGAATAGCTAAACTGATAGAAACGTCTAAGGATGAAAAAGAAATGCTTTTAAAACTAGAAAAAATAGATAAGTATTTACTTGATAGAAGGCAGGATATTCGATATGGTAGAAGAATTGAATTAGAGGATATTGATATATTTTAAAAGAAGGGATTAGCCCTTCTTTTTGCTTTCGAAACTTTAATTTTTTTCAACTTTCGAAAGCATTATACCGTAATCACTAATTAATATCAATGAATGGAGTGGTCTAAAAAAAGAAGGTCACCCTTCTTTTATTGAAAATGAGTTCTCTCAACAACCCATCTTTTCATTGCATTATGTAGCCAAAAACCATATATTCCTAAAGTGATAATAGTAAAAAACCACCATTTGATATAATGCCCAAATAAGCTACCGCCCGTTCCTTCAAATACTAATCGCTTTCCATCAATAATTGTTCTAGATATTTCCCATCGCTTAAATAGGCATAAAGCCCATGGAGCGCCAAGTCCTAATGTGAATATTGTTAAAAGTGCTGATAGTATTGAATAACCGATATATTCTAATACTGTTCCGTCAAATTTTGAATTCATAGTTCCTCCCTATATGTCAATACTTTTTTTATTAAAATCTCAATGTATTTTAAATATTAACTTTTTTATATTAAGATAAATAAAAGCTTTTCTTAT
>PDWI01002782.1_pt1 | contig 25788 bp, 22 predicted proteins | sample 1430891 | NCBI WGS metagenome assembly PDWI01 (sample SAMN01162508, study PRJNA174530) | Oral metagenome, whole genome shotgun sequencing project. | biome: Marine environment; feature: Marine mammal; material: Swab sample of the gingival sulcus; isolation source: swab sample of gingival sulcus...
TTCTTGCTCTTCTATATCATGGAGTACATTATACATCTCTCATCTATTCTCTTGTTTCTTTACAGGTGCTGGTTTGAGACCGTTTACTAGTGTAGTCCACTTTGTATATTGTTCTGCTGCAAATTTCTTTTGCTCAGAAATAATCAATGGCATTCTAGCGTCATCAATGAGAATAGAATCAACTTCATCAATAAGAGCAAAATAATAATGTGGGATATTTTTTTCGGATTTATATGAAACAAGATTATCTCTTAAATAATCAAATCCAAGTTCGTTATTTGTAACATATGTAATATCTTTACCATATTCTTCTTTTCTTTGACTTTGGGCTGTGGTTGAAATAACATTACCAACTGTACGACCAAGCATTGTATATAATGGTTCTAATAATTCCTTATCTCTTTGTGTAAGATAATCGTTCACAGAAACAACGTGAGTTCCTTTTCATACAAGCGAATGAATATATACTGGAAACGCAGCGACAAGAGTTTTACCCTCACCGGTTTTCATCTCAGACATAATACCTTTTGCGAGGTTAAGTCAGCCAATAATTTGCACATCATACGGTTGCATTACCCACGTTTGTGATTGCTTACCTCACATAATTGTATATGAATATCAATCAAGTTTGTGACACGCATATAACACATTTGCACACGCTTCATTAAATAATTTTTCTATTTTTTCTCACTTCTCAAGTCTCTGTATGAATCATTGTGTAATTGAAGCTGGCGATTTGCTTCTTTTTTTATATCATTCAAATATCTTCTTTATTTTAGGTAATTCTTTTCTATATTCGTTCATTCTTAATTTATTGTAATCTGGCACTACTGTTGAGATGAGCCAAGACGCAGCTTCATATAATTTCTTCATAAGTGGACTTAAAACTTGGTAAAATGATGTGTTTTAATTTATGCTTTATTGTTATTCAATTTATAATAGTTGGCTCATTTGATGATTCCCTTATATTTTCTTACATTTCTTTCATTTTCTTTCAAAATTTGATTAAAAGAAAAAAGAAGATAGTATTTACCATCTCCAATTTCAATTATGTATTCTTACTATATTTTCTTATGTATTAGTCATTTGATGTTCCTTTTCTGATTTGGAATTCTTCTCTAATTGGTTTTTGGTGTATGTATGAAAGACAATTAGAAACGTTTGTAATCCATTGATTTTTGTGGTCTGTAGCGTAACACAATTTAGGTAATTTAGCATTACGACAACTTGGTAATCAAAGCAGCCTACGACCTCCACCAGACATTGTACCAATTGTTTCATGTCCATTCATATAACTACCAACTGTCAGAGCACGAATTACAGAACGAACAGAACGAGCCATTCCTATGTTAGATCTGTCTCATCTATCATTATTTCCATAATTCATAATATTATTTGGCGAGCGTTTACTTGTTGCATAACCAATACCAGTTTCTGCTTTTGCTATACAAATCAATACTTCTTCTTTAATAGAATCATTTTTAAACCATGAAAACGGTCTTCAGTAATGTGCGAGAAGTATATTCATTCTGTCTCTTGGTGTTCCATTAAGACCCTTGTTTCTCAAAGACCTTGTAAATGGATTGATAGGATTAGCAAGATAGATGCCACCGTCTAATTTACGTTTATCTTTTGCCCTTCTCATTGCAAGATATTCAGCTCTTTTTTCTTTTTTCAAATATACTTCATATTCCTTTTGCTTAATTTCTGTAATTTTACGCACAAAATCGTCATATTGTATTTTAGCTTTCACAAGTAATGATAATTTTTTACCAGATGATTTAAGTAATTCCGCATAATATGCAGGAATACCGACATTAGATTTATCAATTAACGCAAGATTGTCAGATAATATATACATCTTACTTTGTAACAAAATTTTTGTTGCGGTTTTTTCGAGCTTAACAATATCGTTGGACTTAAACAATATTTTTCCTGTTTCTTCAATTGTTCTTTTCATACTATCTTCTGTTACACCTTGTGGAATAACTTGATATGAATTTACCATAAATTCAGTAATTACATTGTTCATCTGATTAATAATCGAGTTAATGGATGTGGCACTTCATGTTATAACTTTTGTATCAGAATTAACTTTTGCATTTATTTCTTGTGCGGTAGATTGCGATATACTACATCCAAACATAACACTAAGACCTAGAATGAATGCTCAAATCTTACCACCAATGTTTGTCACTTTCATAGAAGTTTTGGAAGTTAGTAAATGAATTTTATATGTTATGAACCTGCTTTTCCTTATTTGTTCTTTCATATCTTTCCGTATTTCACGTATACTACGGCAAATGTAAATACAACGAATATGATACCGGCAGCTACCACTCACATCACATCATCAAATGTACTTGACTCTTTTTGCTGCGGTTGTTCTTGTGTAGTAATAGTTTCTCTCTTGTGATTTTTTCTCGATTCTTTCCACTTCCCTTGTTTAATCTGTTCTTCTTTTTCCATTTCTTTTATTTTTTCTTCTGCGAGCTTACGATATTTAGTAATTATTTTGATTTCAGCTTCAACTCTACTTTTATGTGTGGTATTATTAAATTCTTCAATACTTCATTCGTCCATCTCATCAAGATGTTCTTTAAAGTAAGTTTCGTATTGAGTCACATTATATTCAACTTCAGTTTTGATTTCTTGTTCTATTTCTTCCGGAGTTTTTTGTTTTTCTTTTATTGGATGTTCATTTCTGTACCTTGCTTCATCAAGTTGTTGTTTCACCTGTTGCGCCATTTCTTTGGCTTCTTTACCCAAATCTGATGGTTTGAGTATTTCCTTTGGTACTTTCTTTTCTTGATTATTCATGATGTTTATTGATATTAGTAAAGATTATGCTATTTCTTTTTCATTCCAAAATATGCTACTCAACCAATAAGAATAATACAAGCGATAATTATTCCTATAATTGACATTGCGCTTGATGATTCTTCGGTATTTGTTTCTTCAGGGAAATCAGGAGGATTACTGATTCCAGGCATTATATCTGTTGACATTTTCAATATCAAAATGATAAAATGTAATTACATTATAACAAATAATTATTAAAAGTGTAATTCTTTCTATATAAGAAAAAAGAGATGAGTTCTTTCATCTCTTTAATATTAGTTTTTTCTTTTATATAAGCAAATCTTACAATTTGATTCCATAATGGTCTACAATTTTCTGGAAATCAGCTTCATTAAGAATCTTTGCTCAATTTTTGATAAGCAAGTCTACTTTCCAATTAGCAGGTCTTTCTCAAATCAAAGCATATTCTATTGACTGAACGTAAGCGTCAGAAGCTATTGTTCATCATAATTGCTTGATTATTTGTTTAATTTTCGACCTTGTTGCTATTTTTATTCTTCCCGTCATAAAAAATTTCTTTCACGCGAATGGTTTGTTAATTGTTGTCATTTTTCACTAAGTTGTATTATAGTCTAAAATCTCCGAAAGCTTTTTGTTTTACTTATCTATGCGTTCGCCTATTACCGAAGGAAAGCGAGGAATTGGTGGTGTTGAAGTCGTATATTCAAAGAATCTACATTCAACCATTTTTCAAATATATTTTTCTTTATTTTCTAATCTTTCTTGTCTCTCTTCGTGAGTCAGTTTAAATGCGCCTTTAAACTCAGCTCATTCTTTTGTTACCATTACAGCTATTCACTGGTCAGGTCTTGCATCGCTAGGGATAATATCGATTAACTCAAACATTTCATCAATAAATTCCTTATATTTAATAAGAGATTTATGTCTTGAATCAATTTGATAACCAAAGTCACCCCATCTTACAATAGTACCTTCATATCATTCTTCAACAAATTGTTTTTGATATTCAACAATTTCATCTTCAGAAATAATAGAATATGTTGGTACGAGGACACATGTTCAATCATCTCAATACTGTGATTGAGTGTTTTCAACAATAGAACGTAGTGCATCATATCTCGCAGCAAATCAATTATCAGAAATCATATCGTATACATATAATGCAACTTGTTTAGATTCTTCTTGTTCTTTTGATACAAGGGAAGTAATTACTTGAAATGGCGCACCTTCGATAAAGAGTTCACCATCATATATACCATCAGGGAAGCGTTTCATAATTCCTTCTTGAATATGACTCATTGTTGTAATGAGTTTATTGGTGCGACTAATCAATGTCACTTCACCATTTTTCACAATAGCAAGACATCTAATACCATCATATTTTCTCTGTACAAATACATCTCCATCCCAGTCGATATATTTACTTGCTTTTTTATATGGTTGAGCAAGCATTGGTAATATAATCGTTTGCGATTGAGCTTCATCGATTGTATCAACATAACCTTCATCTCTTTTCGATAATACCTTGCTTTCTAATTCAAGTTTTGCTTGTTCTGGTCCTGTTGTTTCATTTGCACGACCAATGTTTTTTGGTTTACACTCTTTTGAAGAACTCGCTTGTTTTCCATCAACAAGCCCATATTCTTGAATAAGACTGGTACCTTCAGTGTATGCTTTCCATACTCTCATTTTTCCCTTAGAATCTTTCTTATACAATGTATACATAATGTATGTTAATATTGGTAAAAAGCATTTTGTTTATAATCAAAATTTAGTTATTTTTGACCCCAATCTGATGTTAGTATTTCAAATGAAGCAACTTCATTCATTAGGTCATTTACATGTTCGAATTCACCTGGTTTTGATGTGAGAATAAATCCTTTAATTACACCGTTTATATAGTTCACCATTTCTTCAGTGACATATCATTCTTCTTTATCGAGCCCCTGATTCATGTGTTCAAAATTAAGTAATCTCACCTCTTTTCCAGAATTATATGTCTCGAGTTTTCCACGAATCCACTTCCACGTAGTATACCACTTTGTTTTAAGTTTGGTCATCTTTTGGTTTGTACCTTCGTATACATATCATTCGAGACCAGTATCATTCATTGATTCTTCAAAATCAAATTTCAAATCTTCTGGTGTATCAATAGTGCATAACAATTCTTTATGATGATAGTATGCTTCTTCTTTCTCACCCCATTCGTTACGAACATTCTTTTTTCTTTCGTTATTAATGAATTTGCTACCGTCTTTTCAACCAAATATGAATTTGGCGGTTTTCTGTACATACTCGTATCACAATCTTGGTGTATCTTTATATTTTGCTTGAGGTCAAATTGAATCATTACGAAACACATCTAGCAAATAGATATGAGGTCATTGATATTTCTTAATATGTACATCTTCCGGAATACACAACTCAAACACTAACGTGAGATTCTTTTTCACAATTTGTTCTATCTTTTTCTCAAATGGTTTGAGATATTTCTGTACCCATTGTGCGTGGTCTCACTCAGTCGTTTTCTTTGAAGCATATACAACTTGATTATTATGATACCCAACCAGTCAGAAGAACCCGTTCTCTTTTTTGTATTTGTATACAGGGTATTCCATTCAATCAACAATTTCTTGGATTGTTTCTATTTCATCAACATTAAAGAATTTCTCGTACCCTCTCATTTTTACTTTCTTTGTCTGTGGGTCATAGAACAATCATCTTGCATTTGTGGTCACATTGTCCCACACTCATTCCTTAAAAGCATCTCTTGAAAAGTTAAGAGCATTTAAACCAGATTCAAGTTTTTGTTCTTTAATGTAAGGATGGCGATACATTGTACTAATATCACTAGCATCACACTTTTTCAACAGATGTTCATGAATAGTACCATCACTGTCTACAACAATCCACGCTCATGTACCATTACCTTTTTCAGATGTGATACCTTGTTCGAGATTTATCACATTTAGATATGGTCTGAGTTTAGTATTACCCATATTTCTGTGTCCATGTATCATTATATCAGTTTCTTTCTGTTCACTATTCCATTTCTGTTCCACAAGATGAATATTCTCATAAGCAGATGTTCCATAAATACATACTCTTGAAGAAAGATATGCTGGATTTTCAAACATTTTCTTTGTACTAATACCTCCATGAGTACAGTAAAATGTATATTGTCCAAAACGAACAATAGCATATGACTGGAGAAGATTAATAAATCTTTGTGCTTCTACAGGAGAATAATTTTTATCTTTACATTCTTTAGCCATTTGTTTTGCTTCCGGACTATTACCCATCTCCTCCCACGGTGTTCCATTAGCATAATCTCTCATTCTCCTTTCATGATTACCTTCGACCAGTAAAATATTACCATTTTGATACCATTTAGCTAGTTTTCTAGCCACATATATCGAGTGTTTACCTTTTTCTAAGTAATCACCCAAAAACACATAGAAATTAGTTTTTGAATATTCTCTTTCAAGCTCTTCTATCATTAATCTTGAACCATGAATATCACCAACTATTATCAATTTCTCATATTTATCCGTGAGATTATACCGAAGCAATTCTCTTTGTTCAATATCTTCTTTAATATTAGCAACTTGTTCTAATCATAGAAAATCTTCTGACTTAAATTCTTGATAACTCTTGTAATATTTTAGTGTTATCTCATCTTCAATAACATCAATTCATCTCAACTTGTTAATTTCAAGTAATTCTCCTATTGGTTTTTCAAATACGTGTATTTTAACGTCGGTATTGTATTTCTTTGCTTTTTTAATTAATTTTCTTACTGTTTTTCTTTGAACATTATTTGCGTTATCAATAATAGTAGGAATTTTTGATTTGAGCCTATGGTCGAGCATATGTTGAAATTGTTTGTGTACTATCTTTTCGAGATATAAACATTTTTCCATATATACCTCTCAATTAACATCATAGTTTGTACATGCATATTTCATCCTTAAATCATCAAGACTAATAACGTAATTCTCAAGTCAATGTTTTTTGATATATGTCGACTTACCAGAACCTTGTACTCAGACAAGAAGGTATAAGGTGTTTTCTACTTTTTGTGGTGTTATATTTTTCTTCATCTTTACTATATTTACATAGGAAATAAGGATATGTATTTATAATCAATTTTGCATAAGAAGTGAGTAAGAAATAATTATGAATTATAATATTTGTTATTCGTTTTTCAATCATAAAAGAATACAATATAATTATAACAATCTTCATGTTGCATACATTCAAAAACATGTACAAACCTGTCAAATTGGAATATGCATTTCAACATCATGGAATAAACAAAAATCAAATCATTGAAGATGATGGCACTCTTCCTATTGATTTGCTTATTGAACATAAATTAAAGGATACAACTAATCTTAAGGATATTGATACAAGTAATGTCACATCTTTCAAATCTGCTTTCAGTGGCCAACCGTTTAATTTTGACATTAGCCAACTTGATTTTAGCAATGCATATTGTGTTTCAAGTATGTTGAGGGGGTGTTATCGTTTTAATCACGATATTAGTAAATGTAATTTTTCTGACAAATTAAGAGACAATGATGGTATTTTAATGGAAGCGTGATCATATAACTATCCACTTGTTAATCATCAGGTTCTTTCAACTCGCACACAAATGTGAGATACACTACCTCTTCTCTCTCACGACTTGCAATTATGATTGCATTGGTCAAGTTCAAAAGAACAAATAATACTTACAGAAGATAGATTACAACGTAATATCAGACTAAAGATTCTTGATATTGCAGATGTTGATGTTAACAAAGAAAATGTTAACAATGCGTTTCAAATCGCACTAGCAAATGGAATGAATACCGATGATATTGAATATGAAGTGAGGCATTTATATATATCAGCTGGTACTCCGCTTATAATGAAACATAATCTATGGACCAATAAAAATCCATATACACAATATGGTAGAAGATTGTGGTCAAATCATACAACCAAAAATATGTATTTAAAATGTATACCACCATTTGTTACAAAACTCAAATCAGCCACCGACTATTGACGTACAAACATATATAGAGGTCTCGAAACTCAAACTTTATTTTGTTCGAATGAGAAATATGAATTCAGAAATTCTCGCAAAAATAAATAATTTCAAAAGTTCCTGAACATACTATGTAAGTGTAGAAAAGATGTTTGAATTATATCTTTGAGATAATAATTGATGGAAATGTTTGGAGAATACCAATATTATCAAAAATATACAGAAGATGAATGTTACTCATGTTGACAATTTCTCATCTTTACTTATTAATCAAAAAACACAAAATATTGATTTATCGATGTGGGACTTTTCGTCTGGAATTAATTTTGATGCTATGTTTCAAAATAATCTCAAATTTAATCAAAACATTGAAAAACGAAATATTCCGTTTCAAAATAAGAATACATCGAAGTTGAATATGATGTTAAATTGTTTTTCATACAATTATCCACTTATCAATTTTAAATATTTCTGAAATGTTGATTATGAGCATACACTATGAATGCAGAGCGATCAGACTATATGTCATAATTGATTTGTTGAATTTATGGAACAATACAGAAACATAACAACATATTATTCTGTCGAAAAGCGTGATGTTGAGAATTATATAAATGGTAATTATGATGATATTCACCCAATCACACTTGATGATGTAACTCAACTTAAATTCAAGTATGACAAAGCAATAACACCAATTGTAATGAAACATAATCTATTCATAAATATTCATTCAGAACTTACTCATTTCGGAAAGAGACCGTATACATTAGATGTAACAAAATTAAAGTACAAATGACAGCTTCCAGAATATATGTTTAAGAATAAATCAATCAACGAATACACGAAAAAGCAAATTTACCTTTGACTGCAAACTCAAACTTTATTCTGCTCAGGAAAAGAATATGAGATTTGATCCTTTAATTAAAATCAAAAAATTTAATGAAGATAATGGGAAAGCGTTATATAACACTTTCGCTATTGAATTTCATAATCACGAAGACTGGAAATATCTTGAACAACCAGAAGTAATTTCTGAAATACAAGATTTGAAAACAAATAATTGTAATATGTTTATTGGTGTATTCAGAAATCAAATAACACAGAATATTGATTTGCAAAATTGGGACTTTTCGAAAGCAGAAACTATCTCGGATATGTTTCTCAATAATTATATGTTTAATCAAAATGTTGAAAGTCGAAATCTAGCTATTGAAAACAAAAGATTGAGAAAAGAAATAATGTTATTCAAGTGTTATTCGTATAATTACCCCTTGATTAACTTCGTCGTTTGAACTACAAATCAATTCTATTCAGAACAATTATGAACAAAGAAATATAAGATAACAGACTATAATTGATTTTTTGATTTTGCTATCAAATATTCTGTCGGTCGCAACTGGATTCACTACGAAAAGTCTGATGTAACAAATTATATTAATTGAGATTTTGAACTCATTTCTCAAAATCATTTAGAAGAATTATCTTATGTTGAATCTTTGTTTTTCTGACTTCATATTCCAATAGTTATGAAGCATAATTTATATATTTCAGAATCAAGTCATACATGGTTTGGGAAGAGATTATATACAATGAAGTCAACGTTAATGCAATATGATGGTAAAATTCCATTATATATGTTTAAAAACAAATCAATACAATCATTCAAAAAAGAACAAATGTTTGTATGAATTCAGGCACAAACTTTATTCTGCTCAAATAAGCAATATGGATTCAAAAATGCAAAGCAAAATTAAAGCATTTAACAAATTAACATCAGGAGAAAAAAAGCTGATGTGATTTTTTCAGATCAGAACAAATGAACATCTGGGTTGGGTAGAATTAGAAAATCCCGAAATTATCAAAGAAATTCAAAGTTTAGACGTTTCACAAGTTAACGATTTTGAGCTTGTTTTTGCTAATCAAAAAACACAGAATATTGATTTATCGATGTGGGATTTTTCTAACATACAAGATGCAAGGAAAATGTTTGCATATAATCTCGCATTTAATCAAAATCTTGAAGAACGAAACTTTGATATAAGTAATCAAGCAATACATAAATCTGATATGTTATATTATTGCAATTCGTATAATTATCCACTCATTAATTTTCGTCTAATATTAATTATTGAATGAATCAGCAATTATAGAAATCAATTATGACTTCGCAAACATGCTTTTATTAACATAGGATGATTTGCAAAATATGTGACCCTCTCCAAGTCTAAAGACTAGGAGCTTCTAACCTCACGATTAGAGTTTTCTGCTTCAAGCGAACATACTTTAACCTGAACAAGATGTCCAATGCAAGCATTTTCCAGCACTTGTACGAGTTCAGAGGTATTATTCTCCACAGACCTACACCCTCAGTCCAAGGGTAATATTCTATCTACAACTTCTGTGGGTAGATTTTTTGTTCATTCGAACAAAATATTTTTCGCAGCATTTCAATCTCTATCAAGAGAAACGCCACATTTTTCACAACAATACACACGTTCATCAAGTCATATCTTCTTTTTCTTATGTCAACATCAAGAACAGATTTTAGTGGAAGCATAAAATCTTCAAACTTTCGAACTCGAAATCTGAGTTGTGTATGCAGCTCATGTTATTCTTCCAAGTCTAATCGATTGAGTTTTTCTACCCCACAATTTCTGCCATATCTGTATGTTGATAGTTTCAGAACAAACGTGAAATAATTTCAAGATATGTCTTATCTTTTGCTCACGTTCCAATTTAAGATTGTGCCTTCTTAATAATGCCTTTTTGTATTTTACATTCTGCTTGTGATAATTATGTGAATAAATGAATTTTCAATCATTAAGTTTTTTAATTCTATTTTTCATTTTCGCCAACTTACTTTGATAATAAGCAACTTCGGATTCTGCTTTTTTAAGTCAATCAAATTTAAGCTTGACGCACTTGTTTCATCAAAGGTATATTGTAAACTGGTCTTTCAAACCTATATCAATTCCGATAATTCAGTGTAATTTCTTTTCTATATTTGGCTTTTCGAAAAATGCTGTGAATGTGATATACCAATTTCATCATCTATACAATAAGTGCGATTCTTTTGATATTTCATCAGCTCACAACAATTGTTTGTAACCAAAAATCTTGAAAGATTTATTTCTATTCAAGAATGGTACTCTTATTTTTCAATTGTTAATGTGATGCGTGTTTCATAATTGCTTTAATATGAGATGTGTAACATCTTTCTTATATTTCATTTGAAAATGAGTGATATTTTATGCTTTCAAATTTGAAATTCATGATTTGATCGAAGCCTCAAATCTGTCAACAATATTTCTTCTTTCTAATGATGGTAAAGATGTTAATTCTCTAATTTCTATTGCTTTTACAACCTTAACAGGAACTGTTTTTAAAACGGATGTTTTCCATAAAACGTTTCTTTTGAAATGTTCCCAACCATCATAATTTTTTCTTTCTGTATTTACATAATAGCGATACATCGTGAGCATATAATTATAGAACCATTTTGCTTCGCGACGAGTTGTTTCTAATTGCTCTTTTTCTCTTTTAGAAAATCATATCTTACATTCAACAGTAAGAGCTCTCATATTTTTTCTTCTTGAGATAGTCTCATATCTCTTTTTGAAATTCTCGCTTCTATGAGTAGACATGATTTTTGATTATACAAAAAGTCTATAGACGTCAATAGAGTTTGCAGAACATCCTATATAAGATATATCTCTATCAACGTTTATAGACCAATTGCTAGTATCTTATATAGTTTGTTGGTTCTGCAACAATATAATATAAAACTGCAAACAAAATTTTCCCAAAATATTGCTGAAATTTGTGAAACAAATCATTGCTGAATTTCATTTATGAAATTTGTAGCATTATTACATTTCATTCATGAAATTGTAATATTCATGTTTTGCTAAGCAAAACTGATTGATGTTTTGTTGAGCAAAACTGATTTGTAACATTGAATGGTATCATTCATACATTGCTGAAAATCACTTAGTGATTTTTGTAGCATTGATAATCATGGGTCTAATATTGCTAATTTTGATTTATCAAAATTAAAGCATTGAGAATCACCACGTGTTTTTCTTTTGGGATTTTTATATAAAGAATATCAAATTAAGGGCGCAAAATAATAAGAAAAAGATAGGAGCAAATGTCCTATCTTTTATATATGGTGAGAGTTTATTTCTCTTATCCAATGATAATTGATGCAAGGTCAATAAGCCATGAAAGGCCGAATGATACAAGAGCAATCATAATAGCAGAGAATACAAGTGTTCTCACTGCTAACATTTGAATGTTGTTATTCTCATTTCTGTCGAGGTCGGCTCTAATAAATGTAAAGAGCATCCATCTGAAGAGAGTGAATATCAAACCTACAAAGATAATATATGTAAGACCATAGAGAATACCTATAGCAACAATCATTCCTGTAGAAGTAATTGGATCTGAGAACGCAATTGGCAAAAGAGATGCCATTCTCAAAGAGAAAATATTACCAAAGAAGAAGAATATTGCGATGAACAAAAGAGCGGTACCCTTAATTGTCCAATCATCATTATTTTCATCATCTTTATTTACCAAGTCTTTACCAAAGAATTTCTCGATGAACCAACCACCAACTGTACCAGCCATAGTACCTTTACCTTGACCACCAGACTGAGATTGACCGCTAGATTGACCACCCATTCCTCACATTCCCATACCGCCAGGAGCCATAGCATTATAATCACTAGAACCACCCTGTGAACTTCCTTGACCACCATCTGAACTGCCACCAACTTTCATGAAGACGATATAAGCAAAGAGAGCAATTACAAACACAATAGCGAGAATAGTTGGGAAATCTCTTTTAGATTTGAATTTACCATCAATAATATCTTTGACAGTAAGAGAATTTACCATAAAGTTTTCTTTAATATTCTCTTGTCCTCTAGGAGTACAAATGGTATGAATACCAATGATTTTACCTTGTTTAACAGTGAAACATTGATTATAGACAAGAAGGAATTCTACAGTTTTAGATACTAATGAACCTCCAAGGAAGTCGAAGTTACCAAGAACTGAAGCTTTTGTGTCTTTGCTCGAAGCATCGACCGTTTTACCAACAGCAACGTTAGAACCACCATCAAGCTCTCACATTGAAAATCCGTCAGCACTTTGAGCATTAGCAACAGATGCTACACCCAACACAGATGATGCCATGATTCCTACAGAGAGGAGCATAGCAGTTAATTTTTTAAACATGTGTGCTTTATCAATATAAATAAATTGTTTCGATTTTATACCTTATAATAAGTTTTTGTAATTATTTTCGCAAAAAGCTAGACCGAATAATGAATTTATCAATTTCTTACTCATTTTTCGTTAAGAAAAGGGAAGAGATAATTCTTCCCAATTCTGTTATTCTCATTATTGAGAAGCTGGATTATAAGAATATTATCTATTCTTACTTTCTTTTAGCTTGCATTTTTGCTTCAAATGATGCAAGATCCTTGTCCATAGGATTTACACCTTTAGATTTTGATGCTTTTTTTACCGCTTTCTTTTCTACTTTCTTAACAGGAGCCTTTTTCTCTACTTTTTTTGGAGTAGCTTTAGTAACTTTTGTTTTTGGAGTAGCTTTTTTAGAAGTGGGTTTCTTAGCTTTATTATTTCTCTTGTAGTTGATGTAGATGTCATCACCGCGAACAGAAAGAGAAAGAGTTACACCTTGAATTTCAATAGAACCAAGGTCTTTGATTGTAGACTCAGAAACATTGTTTTTTCTGTATGTCTCAAGCATAGACTCAACAAATTTACCAATCTCCTCATTCACTTGAATGTTAGAATCAAGAACGAATTGCTTCAATCTTGGGTAGAATAGCAATTTAGCAGGTTTCTTTATATCAACACCTTTAACACCTTTGAGCTTAGCTTTAGAAGCAGCCATTACATACTGATTAGATGCAACATATGCCTCAAGATATTCTTCGCCACTAGTGAATGTCATCTTTTTAGCACCAACTTGTTCAGTATAGGTTGTACCAATGATACCTTTGTAACCAAACACATCAGCTCTACCAAGAACTTCTTCTTTAGGACCATAGGTCAAAGTAAGTTGTGGTTTGAGTTTGTTGATTTGGTTCTTCTCAGAATCAAGTTTGTAAGCACCATTCATTACAGTGTCTTTCAACATCTCCTGAAGTTTAGAGAGATTAGCAAACGAGAATACTTTCTCTTCATTAAACAATCCAAGCAAAGGAACAATGACTGAACGATAGATGTCATTTACCTTCTTTTCAGCAATGTAAGGTTTTCTTGCTTTGTTGATAGTGGGAATGAGGTCAATATCGATTGAGAAAGACTGTCTTACTTTCTTATTAAGCATAACAATTTCATACTTAGTAAGTTGCTCTGGGAATTTACCAGCTTTTACAGCAGCAGCAAAAGCTCTCTTAAGTTTAGCATCTTTTTCAATGTCAGCAATACGAGAGTTGATTTTAGTCAATCCGTAGTTATAGGACAAACCTTTCTTTTGGAAGAAAGCTTCAGCTTTAACTTTAGACATTTGATGCTTAGCTTTGAGTTTAGCTTTAGCGGGAGCCATTACGGCTTCGATATACACTTTATTAGAAAAAGTGTTAACGTTTTGTCTAAGGAGAAATTTAATACCCTTAGTCATTACCTTAGCTGCAGTATTGAAAAATACAGCTTTGTGTTCCGCAGAAGCGAACATAGTAGATTTATTTGCTTTATAGAAAGCAATCACTTTCTTAGTAACATCTGCTAGCTTTGCATTTGTTACTTCTCTCATCTGAACAGCTTTTATTTTGGATGCTGTTGAACCAGTTTTCTTTTTAGTTGCCATGAGACAATAATATATAAAAATAAATTGAACGTTCAATGGTTTTAGCTTAAATCCATTGTATGCAACATATTTGTTACATATATTTATGATTTTAGCATATTTATATATTTATTTTTTCTCATTTTTTATTTTTCAATAAAGGAAAAGCCTTTGTTATAAAGACTTTTACCTCAAAAATGCGTAAGTGGTTCCTAGTACTACTCTATGTTTACATTTCCAAACTTTTTGTTTTTCTTCCAATTATTCTTAATTTTGGAAAGAAAAGTATTTTTTGTGCAATGTTTCTGCTTTGATATTTGATGTTCTTTCTTTGACTATGTTATTTCAATTTCTGCAATAATTTCTTCACTCAACTCTTTAATTCAGACAACATTCTGAATACATAATATTTAATTGGATTAGCAATAACATCATAATTACCGATAAACTCATATCTTAGTCAACCAAGCGATTCCTTGAAGCGAGTTACAGATGCTAGTGATGAGTTTTCGTCAACTAGCGAAGCAACACCAAGTGTTTCATATGATGTATATCATTGAGTGAAATAATGTTCTATCATTTGTACAGTAAACCATTGCCCAAGTCCATCTAATCATTTCCCTCTGCTCACAAATCCATAAAGATAAATAACTTGTCAATGTTTTTTATCAAGGATATATATATTACCCGCAACCATTACATCGTTATCTCATGATGTATCAATTACGCATTGTATTTCGATAGAATCATTATCTTTAAGTGAATCGAAGTTGGCTTTTGATGGTATATACATACCCTTATTAATAACTAATGTTTGAAACCGCTTAGCATAGAATTCGTCATATAATTTGCTATCATTCTTTTTATCAATCTTCACTATTTTTAATGTATCTTTTTTCTTTTCTATCTTTTTGATATTTCTTCTTGCTTGTGTATTTGGTGTGAGGTCGGGAGTACCATCTTCGTTTGTAACATAGATAATTGTTGCTTCCGGCATGTTATGAGATATTGATTCTTTCATACCACCACATTGTTCTGAAATTTGTTTTTCCTTATAACGACAATTACGAAGTGGGAGTTTTAATAATTCTCTCATTTGTCACTTCACCATTGTACTACTACCTCAATTCAATATCGATGTTTTGTATGGTTGTTCTTGTGTAAGTGGTGTGATAAATCCTATATGAGCAAAGTCACAATTATGTATTTTACATACATTTTTTATATAATCCGAAAATCATTGATAATAATTCAAATCCATTGCAATATCTTCTTTGTTAGTACCAAGAAATACTCTTGGAATACCAAGTAATTGCAAATAATTCATACCAGCAATTCTCTTTTTTACAGCAATATATTGTTCTGTTCAATATGTTATTCATATGATGTCATACCCATATCACATCATAATATCTATCCATAATTTTGATTGAAAAAATCAGAATGGAACCATTTTTGCGATTCCAATTTCTGACTTCTTTTGTGTGGATGTGGGATTGGTAGATGTTGCCATTTCTGTATATTTAAATTGAAATTTCTCATAATTATATCTTATTCTGTTTTTTGCATTTCTTTTACTTTCTGAGCTTTATTTATTATTTTTGTTTGTAAAGCAAGATTTCACTCTTCGACATTAATCATATCTATTTTTTCTTGTAAGTGAGCAATAACTTTATTCATTGCTTTCATCATTTGGTTATATACCTTTTTTGCAGATTGAGCGGAACGTGGTACTCTTTTACCTGTGATTGAAAATAATGCTCATTTTTTATCTTTATCGGCTTGTTCGATAGCGAAGTCACATATTTTAATGTGTTCTTCGAGCATAGCAACAAGATTTCTGAAACGATTTTGGATAATTGTATATGGGAATGGATTTGAAGATTCAATAGAATCGATATATGGTATCATATCATTTTTTACATAGTTAATGATACTACTAATAGCACCCGAATAATGTAGTGGGTCTCTGAGCGGAGTAGATGAAAGATATTTGACAACCCAGCCAATACCGTTATATGTTTTACCTTCTTTAATAGCTATTTCTGAAAGTGTATTTTCCAACTCTTCTTTCGAATCCCCACCAATAAGATAGTCAAAATATGCCGTATAAATTTCAATAATTGTTTCAGTAGTATAACCTTCACCAACACCATCATAATTATCTACATCAAGGTTATTGTATGCAACTTTATTTCTCATTTTTTTATTTGTAATGCCTTTACCTTGTTTGAAATGGAGATTTCTATCAATTGAATTATTTGACATATTAAGGAGAAAATCAAAATCAACATCTTTCTTTTTATCAAGTCAATGTATCATTTCTTCAAGATTTTTTAGTTTAGCATCAGCTTCTGCTTGAATTTCTTCATCGGTTTTAGCAAGCATATCATTCAATGTATTCATATATGATGAGATATACCCTTCTTGTTTTAACAATGCTGTGAGGAGTTTTCTAAAATCTTTTTTCCTCAATGTATCACCAGGATTATTCCATCTTTTTATATAATCGTTAAATGCTTTTTTAGAAAGTTTCTTTTGTGTTGTAAATGGAATTGCTTGAACAGAGTACATGTCTTCTATAGATAATCTGATTGCATTAGCGGAACAATGTTTACATTCATTAATGAGAGTATCAATATGTTTTTGTTCAATAAGATTAGCTTTACTTTGTTCAATACATACTGCCATGAAAAATAATGGAGTATCATAAGATTCCTCATCAATACTAAGACCAATCATTTTATTGATATTACCAAGAATAACTTTCTTCATAGTATCGTTTAATACATTAGCGTTTAATAATGATAATATGAATGAATCGGATACTACTTTATTTTTATCAGAATTGAGTTCTTGTGGTTGGACTTGAGCATCAATAGCAAGCAATCTTTGAATTGGTTTAAGATTGTTTTTAAAATCCAAACTTAATAAATAGAAAATTGCCATAAATGGAATCATATTGAATGGAGCAACCTTATTTCTAAATATAAGTTCTATCATCTTGTGGAGAGAATATTCTTTATATTTTTCTGATTTTGACTGAAGAATTGTGACAAAATCGAGCGCTTTTCAACCAAATCTATATGTAGATAGTTGTTCGAGCATATCAAGATATTCCTTCCCTTCATGAATATTGGATATTGATTTTGTTGACATAGGATGTGATTAATTAATGATAAATGAATACGATTTGATTATATTTATTTTATGATTAATCGAAAACTTTTAATGCTGTTTTTTGATTAATTCCAAGACCATTTTTCTTATATTTATATAGTTATTATTGACATTTTTTGGAAAAAATGATGTTGATATTTGCAAATATATGATTTTGTATATTTATAACAAAATGCGCAGGTTGAAAATTAAGAAATTATAACAAAATGCGCAGGTTAAAAAGTTATTATAAACGTATATTTTATATTTTTTCAGTAATATGTCAACAATAAATATACATCAAATACAACAAAGGATATTGTGAAAAGTTAATAAGTTAATACATTCAAACAAAATTATTCTAACATCAAACAAATTACACAATATCTTTTCTAAACAAGAAATTACAATGATGAAAGATAATCTTCTCATAAAAGAAGTTATGAAATGATTTTTTGTAATTACAAATTTGCAATCATATAACAAAATAAATATTAAATTTTTGCAATTTGATATTTTATCTTTATCACTACAAGAAAGAAACGGCTTATGATATGCTATTGTATGAAATCATGCTTTATATATGTACAATAATACAATGCCGTTTGAAAAACAAAAATATGAAGTTATCGTTTTATCACAAACAAATAGTAACAATTATAAGCTTTGAAAAGCAATAAATGTAATTAGCAAAGAAACAAGAAAAAACATACCAACAAAAACTATCAAAAATTCATTATGAAGCTATTCAGCACAATATGCAATACCTGAATATCTATTATTTGATATGTTTTATAAACAAACTAAGACACCATACGATAAAGATGAAGCACAACTATTTATAAAAAATCAACAATTCAATCTTGATGTTATGTTACAAATCTTTACTCGTAAAGCAGAACAACAACGCCTTTTTGATTATACGGTAAAGAATAAAATTGAAAATCATTCTCTTATCGTTTTCTATATGAAGTTAGGATTTATTGATGCTTCTAAACAATCTACATTTAGCAATGCAATTAAAGAAATCAAATATAGTCGCCAATACGAAAGTAATTGACAAATGAATGATGAGAAAGATATTAAAAATATGAAAAGATTTTATTGAAGTATGTTTGAGTTTGTACATAAATTTGAAAATCACAAATTATGGACTGATATTGAAAAACCACAAATAGAATCATTTGATATTATTAAAAGAAACATCGTCAAGAACGAAATTAGTGATACATTCCATAATATATCAATAGAATGATATAAAACAACTGAAGACCAAGTTGAATTTATTTTGACAGGTAACTATCCCGATTTCGTTAAAACCGAAGAACAAAAGAAATTATTTTCAGAATCAATACGTAATATAACTGTCATCAAAGCATACAATAAAACGCAACATTATATCGTTCAAGAGTGTATGGATAATTGATGAAAAATAACGGAACAATTACTTAAAACAATAAATTATAAGTTATTTGAAAATACTGAAGATTGATTACAAACAACTAAATTAGAAAATCATACATATAGAAACCACCCTGTTATTATGAACGGTAGTGACTGATATTACCCGCCAAAAGAATGGTATATAGAAGACCTTATCCAAGAATTATTATTGTATACAAATCAAATTAAAAATCCATTATTAAAAGCATTTTATTTACATTGGTGTTTAGTTCCAACACAACCATTTAGTGATGGTAATGGTAGAACAAGTAGATTGTTAATGAATATGATTCTATTGCAGAATTGATATAGATGGATTACAATTGACAATCATAAATACAGATTAGAATATTTGAGTTGATGGGCAAAAATAACAAAAGAAAAATTGTGAGATTTGAAAAAAGAATTTACTTCATTCATTACTTTTTTGATGTGAGAACTACATAAATCATATATAGAAAGAGAAGATAAGGAAATGCTATATGATGATGAATTGTTTCAAGATTAATGATGATAAGATATGAGTTTATGCTCATATCTTTTTCATATGAACAAATCCTTTCTTTTAATTACAAAAAGAATAGCCTTTTGTCCGCTAACCACAAATATATGAAGAAATATTTTCCAACATCAAAACAAGAATTAATTAAATTAATTGATATTTATGACAATCCAGTTCCGCTTGACGAAATTGATACTTCTCAAATAACTGATATGAGTTGATTATTTGCTAATTCAAAAAGGACAAATCGAGATTGACTTGAAACATGGGATGTAAGTAATGTAAAAGATATGAATAATATGTTTATTAATATCTATAATGTTTTATGACAAGACTTTAAACCAAATCTTCGTGATTGGAATGTAAGTAATGTGGTGAATATGAGTTATATGTTTAGTTATATAAGATCGTCTATCAAATGAAGCGATTTGTCAAGTTTATGACTACATAATTTGGGATGTAAGTAGTGTAAAAAATATGAATTATATGTTTTTGGATTGTGATAATTTTAATCAGCCGCTTAACAATTGGGACGTGAGTAATGTTGAGAGTATGCAAAGTATGTTTGCAAGATGTGTCAAATTTAATCAACCGTTAGATAATTGGAATACAAAAAATTTGAAAAATTGTACTAATATGTTTGCTTGATGTTATAAATTCGATCAACCATTACATTTATGGAATATAAAAAAAGTCAAAACGTTAAATTGAATGTTTCGTTGATGTGTCTCATATTCATATCCAACATATAAATGCATTCAATCAAACAATATACAAATTAATGATGTTATTAGTTTTCCTGATAATTATGATAGTGGGCGTGACAAAATTATATTAAATATAATTCATAATGCTCCTGTTAGTAAAGATAACAACTTTACTTGAATATATGCCTACATTGACGATCAATATATGAATAACAATGATTTCTATAAAATATATTGAAATAAATTCAAATCTAATAAAACAGGAAAATCGTTATATTTTTGAAATAAATTACAAACATTGTTTACGAGTTTATAAAAGTGTTGACAACAGTTAATAAATAATATATAAAAATGCTTTTTCAATATATTATACTGATGTTAATTTCTTTTCACTCAGATGAGACGAATAGTCATCTCTTTTTTCTTTTTCACAAATAATTCTCATGTTTTTTCACTTCTTCATTATCAAGAAATGAACATTTTGATGTGTATGATTCTTCATTTCTCACAACTTCAATACCAACCAATTTGCATTTATATTCTAACATTTCAACAAATCTCAAGAAAGGAATCATAACAAATTTCTGATTATTTCTTTTACCAATAGTAATTTCTTGTTTCCACCCTTTATTGTATCAGATAACAAGTGTATCGATATTGTTGGAAACTATGTGATTAACTACTAATCTGGAACTTTTGTGAAGATAATCATCGATTTTGTTATTTCTTTTCTTCCACAAAGATGTCGTTTTCTTAGATATAGACTGATATTGGGCTGATTTTTTATTACAGAATTGATTGATAGATTTGAGAGGTCTACCGTTAATAATAAAGGGTTCACATACGTTACTTGTGATAGTTGCAAGATTATTAATTCAAAGGTCAATACTTGCAAATCTGCCGTTCTTCGATAGTTGTTTTTGTTCCTCAATTTCGTAAATCAATTCAACATTAATATGATTTCATTTATGAACAATTCTTACGGCTTTCACGTCTTTATCGGTTTTGATAAAGATATTAGTTTTAGATAGCCAAATATATCATTTCCTTTTCTTTGTTGATAACGCTTGTCAAGGATACTGAACAATCTGTCTTCATTTTTTCTTATCAAGATATCAAGGAATTCTTACTTTTTTACCTTGCATTTTTTCGCTTTTGATAGCTTTGAAAAATGATGTGAAGTTTTTATCTACAAGTTGTTGGGTCATCTTACTTACCTTTGCAGGAAGTGCAATATAATCTGCTTGCTTTGAATGTGTGAATTGTTTATTAACATCATAATAATTCAAGTATTTCTTGTGTTCAAAATAATGTTGACGAACTTCATATAATGTTGCATTGTACAAATTTTTACTGAGAAAACAGAGAGTATCCAACTCTTTGAAGTATATGTGATTCTTCTTAAAGCTATGCTTCTCTACTAATCTCATTTTGTTATGAACAAATAATAATTTCAGTTTTGTGATGTGAACAAATCAGTTGTATTAAATTCAATTCTGTCTTAGTAAATCAATGCTTACTGTGTATAAAGATTCTCTTAATTTTGTTCTCTTGCGCATTCGACATTAATTTCAATAATTGTGAGTTTCATACATTCAAAATGATTTCAAGGTCAACAGGATTCTGGGTAATAACATAATTCGAGACGTCTTGAAGCATTTCTTTCGATGTATAAATTACATCCTTTCTTGTGTCGGCTTCATACAACATTCCCATGAGTTTGAGTTGTTTAATAACAGATTCTTTTGTCACAAGTCTTCTGTTTGTTGTTGTTCTCGTTTCTTGAAGTTTTCAATCCTTACACCATCTCTGAACCGCTTGTACAGAAATATGTAGCATTTGTGCAACTTCTCACGGCTTGTAGTAATCTTGTGTTAATTGTGAGATATTAATCATCTGTCAAATTATAAAATAAAATATAACTACATATTACTATATAGTTATAATATATCGAAACAATATTTTTTAGATATTATTTATTAACCATTGTTAGCACCAAATGCAATTGATGTGAGTGTTGCAATTGTAGCCAATCCAGCACTACACATTTTTGTAAATCTATTCATACAATTTTTGTATATATTTTAAAAAGCTTTTTGCTATTCTTATAATAATCAGAAAATACCACTTTACAAAAAAACAAAAAAGATAGACGAAACCTAGCTTTTTTGCATGTTATATCAATTGGAGTTCTCTTTTTGAACAATATTGTTGTAATTCTGGTTACTCCAAACATTGAATTTCATTTCTAAACTCATCTTTCCGCTTGACTTTACTTCACAATCTTCTTAATTCTTTCATTAGCAATCATACATTCTTTTTATACAAATCATCATCGATAATAATAAATTTTGGTGGCATGATTTTATCGGGATGTTCCCTTACAAGTCTACCGTCAATTTGCTCTAAATCAGAGGAACCAGCGGCTCATTCTTTCATCGATACATGATTCAATAATATTAGTGTATCTAGCTTCTTGAAATTAAATCACGAACGTATCACAGAAGCAATACAAATTAATATACCTCCAGTTTCTTTCCATTGTTCCAACAACTCATTCGATTTTTTGTGAGTCAACATAGTATCATAGAAATATATTGGTTTGAGCTTATAATTATCTAACAATCCTTGTATTTCTGACTTTCTATCAGTCAATACAATAATATATTTTCTATCTTTTGTTTCATGATTAATAATCTTCATAATCTTATTAAATCTCTCTTCATCGTCAAGTATATCTCATCTCAAATGTGAGTATCAATATTGTTTCTTTCTTTTCGATTCGCTCACCTCCACTATCTTTTCTCATAATTGAGATACATTTTCATACAAGCTTTGTGTATTGATTGTATAAATTGTACTTTCTGTTGTCACTCTTGATTTACCACCATAAATAACTTTTCCAAATATCAATGGTGTTTTATTCTCATCTTTACCAAAAAACTTCAATTGTGGTGTTGCACTAAAACCAAACATCTTATTTACCTTCAGATCAACAACATGTTTCAACACACTATTTGATAAGGTTTCGTGTATTTCATCAATAAAAATAATTCATATATTATCTTCGTCTTCTATTTTCTTTAATCAAGATGCAAGTGTAAATATAATCTGTTTATCTTTACCGGAAGTTCATACACCGCTTGCTCTAATCTCAATATCTTTCTTTGTTAATCAAGTGAATTCAAGAAATTCGGTAAAGAATTGCACCAATAATTTCTTTGTATTACACACAATTACTGCTTTTTGTTTATATGTAGCCAATAAATCAAATAATAATATTGTTTTTCATCGTCCCGGACCAGCTTTTACACATAATGTTGAATAATCATTCTTCACAACGTCATCTTTAACTGCTTGTTGATTTGAGCGTAGAGTAAATGCTTCTTTCATTTTCTCCAATCACTCCAACAACACAGGGTCTGTGATATTTCTTTCATCACTATCATCTAACACTTCCGGTTTAATACCTAACATTTGTGTATATCACAATGGTAATTTAAGGTATATCCACTCAATCGTATCATGTTGTTCAGAATCATACAAATCTTCAGATGAATCTTCGAGAAAAAAATGATTCATAGAAATAAATCTTTTTTGATATTCAGTCATTTTCTTTTGCATAAAGAAATAACTTTTGTTTGGTACGAGGAATTCAAACATCACTTTGTATAATTGATTGACATTACATCAATCCATATATGTTGAAATTGCTACTTGCAGTGTATGTTGTCTTGATTTAATTTGATGCTCTGTTAAAGAATGGAATGCTTGTTGCATTTCTATCCATACTTCTTTATGAACTCTCAAATAAATGTTTCAATTATATCTTGTTAATAATTTCATATATGTCTTCACGTGTTAATAAACTTTTGATTATAATTTCTTCTCTAATCCGAATAATGCTATGTTTTTATATAGCATTTCTTTCTTATCAGCTTTCTTATATCTGATAATATGACCAGCAATTTCAGTGATAAACTTATCGTCCCAGTCAATTCAAATTGTTTGTAAATATTTTTGATACACATCTTGTATCAATTCGAGACTATTACTCAAATCCGGTTGTGTTAAGAACGAATTGAGTGCAAGTTCTTTATATTGTTGATTGAACAATGTGTAGATTCTTTTAATATAGAATTTCATAGCTTTTGATGAGAGGAGATGCAATACATCAATAACAGCTATATTATCATTTTCAAATGATTCTTGTTTATATGATTCTGTGAGTCCGAAATTTCTTGTCTTCATAATTCCACGTAATTTCTCTTCAAAATATACGAAATTATCCATATATGTTTCAAATATATCTGTGAAATGTGATTTACCATCAGCAACGCCAATATCTGCTTTAAGATTATGTTCTGTGCAGAATGCTCATAATTGTTCTACAAACTGTTCTTGGATTGCATAACCATCGAAATAGAGTGTAAGGTCTTTAAGATTATACTTCTCGATAATATGAAGCGCCTTTTTTAATAACAATTCTCTTGTACCTTCATCACTCATAAATTCTTCTTTCAATAATCCTTCACCCATATCATACAATTTGATAAGTTTCTTTTGTAATTCTTTTGTAGAATAAAAATCAGGAATAGTTACCATATATTGCATTCCTTTGTGAAGATTGAAGTATTGTCTCAATAACTCTTCTTGTTGTCTTAAGTCATCGTCTTTTCCTAAAAACACCGAACTCATAATTGCGCCAGCAATGGCTTTGTTATTGCGAGATTTTACAGCATTAGCTAATTTATATGCTCAACCTCCCTTTAATGCTCACCACTTAATATGAATAGGTCTATTGTTTTTCTTTGAACGGAGTGAGTATGAAAGATTTTGAAAATATGAAACAACACCAATACCATACATATGTACATACATTGGTAATGTGTCTTCTAATTTTGTTCTTCTTTTGTATGTTCTTTTCTGTTTACTACTTTTTGAATTATTAATTTCTTCCGATAATCACGTATTAAAACCATTCACAATAATATGATTATAGATATGTTTGTCTTCAAATCCATCGAAATTCTTTATTGCAGATTCATATGTTTGTGTTATAGGAAGTTGTTGATGTGAGTCAGCACTCTCCTTATCTCAATAATATTGAAGATGAGCCGAATCAAAAAGAAATTGAAGAATAAAATCTTTAATAAAAGCTCAACCTCATGAATTATTTATAATTGTTATTTGTTTTGATGTCATATGTGAAAAATGTTTATATGAAAAGACTTTTTGTCTTTCATATAATATAGTTTTGATACGAGATTGTAATAATTTGCTTACA
>PDWI01002875.1_pt1 | contig 25781 bp, 19 predicted proteins | sample 1430891 | NCBI WGS metagenome assembly PDWI01 (sample SAMN01162508, study PRJNA174530) | Oral metagenome, whole genome shotgun sequencing project. | biome: Marine environment; feature: Marine mammal; material: Swab sample of the gingival sulcus; isolation source: swab sample of gingival sulcus...
ACAACTTCATTCGTTATCGTTTTCAGTGAATATCTATTCTGCACATTAATGCTGTTGAGAAAGAGTGCATGATACAGTTCGTCTGTATCGCCACCAGCATCCGCTGTTGAACTCGCATCCATTCGATCTGCTATTATCCACTGACCTTGTGTATTTTCTAAAACACTTTTTTCTAAATTATACTGTAGATTAATATACTTTTCTTCCCACCAGTAGCCAATTAAAACAACAGCCGTTTCACCATCCATGCCAATGTGCTCTTCTATCTCTAATTCCTCCATTGCATAAGGCATAGTACCCAAAATAAAATCATGGTCAGCAAGTTTTGGCAAAGAATTAGGACAAAAAGCAGCCATCCTCGCACCAATTAAACTTTGCCAATCCCCCTCGACATTATAGCCATTAGAAAGCTTAAAAAAATCAGCATTTTCAAGCAGTGACTCTAGCATAATATACTGTTTAACGATGGCAGTTGGCTCCAAATCAGTACTACCAAAGTCGACGGTAGTATCCATAGTTTCAGCGACCGTTTCTTCTTCAAAGTTAAACTTAAACTTTGCTGTAAAACTAAGTGATGACTCTGTTTCAATATAATCAACGTACTTGCTCTCTTCAAAACCGTCAACAATGCCGTCCTCGTCCTCGTCAACAAGCCACGCATGATAACTAAGCCAAGGAGCAAACATATTAAATTGACCAACAGCTGTATATAAAGGTACTATTTCACCCGTCGATAAATTAAAAATCGTAAATCCATTAGAATTGTCATGATAATTATAAGAAAAATTAACGCAAAGACAAGGATCTTCTATATCAACTAAACTAACTAGCCCCGTATCAATAATTTTAACTTCATCAACGCGCTCATCACCAACGGCAAAACCATTGATTAATGTATAATCTTCTATCATATTTTCTGTCTTTTCACCAGGAAATTCAAAATAAAAAATTTGATTTAGTATATTAACGTTTAATGACTGACCAATAACTATAGCATTAACCCTGCCGTCATGGTTAAAATCGGCAAAATAACTGCTCAAAACAAGCATCTCATCTTCTTTATAACCAAGATCCTTTCTAACAAAATTCTCTATACACTCTGAATAATAATCAGAATTTTTAGCGATTAAAGCATCAACATCACTAGATTTTTCTGCGACTTCTTTGCTAGTCATTTCGCTTTCGCTAATGCTAGTTTCAGAACTAATAGGCTCACTGTTTTCTGTAACAGTAGTCTTCACTTCAGTACTCGTACTTTCTTTTTGCTTCTCCTTCTCAGTAGGTGCAGAACAAGCGCTGAATAAAAAAGTACAGACAGTAAAAAGAAGCAATATTTTTATCATTTTTTTATTCACAGGCAAACTCCTTTTTTAGAATAATTAATGTAAATATATAATTAACTTCGCGTCGTCATACAGAGAAGGACGTTAGTCCGACATAGGTATCTTAACGCGAATTTAATAAAAAAACGTAAGATTATCACGTTGTCGCTTAAAAACTTGCTACACGATGAACTTCCCGTCGGAAACTTCGTTTCCTTTGGAGTTATCGCTTTGATTAGCGATGAACTCGCTCCGTGCCTAACGGCACTGCACTCGTCGCGCTAGCGCGCTCAATGCCAAAGTTATAGAAATTCAATTTAAATACAAGCATTTAATAAGTTTTCTATAACTTTGACGCTCATCGCTGTTTAATTCGCGGATAACGACACGGATTTTTTATTCAATTAAATTTTAACATAAATCTACAATCCTGCCTATACACGATTGAGTATAAAATCGTAACTATTCAGTCAACCCGCGTTGTCATACAGAGGAACGTAGTGACGTAGGTATCTTAACACGGATTTAGTAGCAAAAGCCGTAAGATTCCTACGTCCTCACTTCGTTTTCTCCCCTAGTCACAAGCTTCGCTTGTTGCTAGTGCACTGCAACCTGTCTAAATGACACGACTTTTACTATTTAACTGAATAGTTACATAAAATCAACATTCACTAAGCCAATAATCAATAATGTATGAATTAATAATCAATAATGTATGAATTAATAACTATTGACTTTTTTAGTAATTATGATAAAATCGTAGTAAGGAGCGTATTTATTATGAATATATATGATTTAGCTAATTGTTTTTTAAACAAAGAAAGTATGACGCATAAAAAATTACAAAAACTATGCTATTATTATGTAGCATGGGGTTATGCCTTATATAATAAAGCAATGATAACAAATCCAGAATTTCAAGCGTGGGTACATGGTCCTGTGTCGAAAACTTTATATTCTAAATATAATCATTACGGCTGGAATATTATCGAACAAGCTGAATGTACCATAGAATTAAATAAAGAACAGCTAAAATTATTTAATAGCGTTTGGGAAACATACGGTGATAAATGTGGAGATGAATTAGAGGCGCTCACACATGATGAATTGCCTTGGAAAGAAGCAAGAATAAATTTAACAGATTATGAGCCATCTACCAATCCTATATCACCTAAGACAATGAAATCTTACTATCAATCCATTTATGTTGGTAATCAAGGTGAATAAAAAATTAACAAATAATAAGCAAACAGAAAAAAATATTCCTGCACGTTTGGATAAAAAAACTGTTAAATTTAAAATACTAATTAATTCTATTCTAGATAAAAATTACTCATTTACTAACTTAAAAAACAATAATGGGCATAAAGAATTAGATAACTTTATCAGAAATACGGTAGGTAAATCATTAACAATATCAGAAGTTGATAAATTATACAGAAGAACACAAGGACCAAAGGATAGTATAAAAATTAATGATACTGATTTCGAATTAGTCCATTACGGTCAAAATAATAAAGCTTTTAGAATCTTTGGATATTATTTAAATGGGTATTTTATTTTAAAAAGATTAGACTGTAATCATGAAACACACAAATAAACCAAAAAAGACTGTCGCATTAAAGATAATAAATACTTAATGCGACAGTCTTTCTTTAAATTATGAAAAAATTCTCAACTATCTTATGATTTTTCTCATATATACATTATAAATCTTTTTTGACCAAATACTTCACATATCGTTCTATAATAGCAGCGACTTCCGCACGGCTACTAGTTGCTTTCGGCATTAGTTTATTCGCGCTTCCTTCAACTAAGCCTTCGCCAACTGCCCAGCGCATTGCCTCTACAGACCACGGTGAAAGGTCTTGTACATCGGCAAACTTATTAATATCTCCGCGCTCTATACTATCTCTATCGAGATGTTTTGCATAACGATACATCAAAGTAACTAACTGCTCTCGAGTAATAACATCATCTGGGGCAAATGTTCCATTACCATAGCCATTAATTAAACTATTCTGCTTCATCCAATTAACGCTATTGCCATACCACTTATCTGAGCTAACATCAGTAAATAAATTATCTTCTACTACATTCGGACTATCTTCTAAACGATACAATACTGTCGCAAACATCGCTCTCGTCATTGGCATATTAGGTGCAAAGCTCTTCTCATCAACGCCAATAAATAGTCGTCTACTATTAACAAATGCCACTGCATCTTTAAACCAATCACTGGCTTTAACATCACTAAATTCCTTTGATGTATTGACCACTTTAATCTTACCAGAACCTTTAATCATCGCATATACATTACCATCAGCTGAAACATAAGACTTCTTAACAATCACTTCTTCTTTGCCCTGCTGAACTAAAACGATAACTTCGCCCTCAGCTAATTTAGGAATTTGAACAAATACCGGCTGTTTAAAACTATCAATAGGCTGATCATTATTATTAAAATCAAGCTGTAATTGATTGTTTTCTCGTTTTAGTGCCACAACTAAATTTTCACCCGCTTCTTTGCTTAACTGCTCTAAGGCAGGATGTGGTACTTCTACAGAAGCGAGTTCGCCTGCTACTACTTTAAAGCTAGCTTCTGGCATTGCCGCTAAATCGTTCAATGACTTTTTAGAAATTTCGACGTCTATCTGATCATCTTTAATCAACTTATCAGCAATTACTAATTTAATTAATGTGTCTTCTTTTGCCGTCGTTAATTGATCGCGCTTTTTCGCTTTATCGATGGCTGCTTTAATTGCTTTGTCTTCCACTTTAAGCACGCCTTGATTAAACTTATTCAAGCCATTAACTTCTTCAACGATTACTTTTGGTTTATTGACGACATCGTATTTCTTAACGGTTTCTGCTTCAGAATCATCGTCGTCATCCTCATCGTCTGACTGTTCATCCACATCATCATCACTACTTGAGCCCGAATTATCATCAGAATCGTCCTCTGTGGTGCTTTCTTCTGTAGTAGACTCTTCTTTATCCGTAGGCTCTTCTGTAGATTCTTCCGTTGTCGTCGTTGTTTCTGGTTCTACCGTCGTTGTTTCTTCTGTCGTCGGTTCTTCTGACTTTGGTTGTGGTTTTGGAATTGGTGGTGGTGTTGGTGTTTTTTCTCTCACCACAAAGTTTTGTGCAGCCTTTTTTAATTCTTTTTGTTGATCGCCATTAACGCGGTACTCAGCAGCAATAGTATTACGACCACTCTTACTAGCCTTATTTTTAAACGTCTGAGCCATAATCGTAATTCTTGTACTACCAGATTCAGCGTTATAATCAACACCGCGTACTAACTTCTTACCATTTAACCAAAAATCAACAAACTCAGCAAATTCACCTTGTGAAATAAATTCATAATCTTGATTCACATTCTTCACAATATAATCGCTGTTAGGATTACTAGCATCGACTAATGTACCAACATGTTTAGTAATATCGTAACTTGCATCTGTTTCTTGATTAACGTTACTATTAGTATTATCTTTAACAATTAAAGTATACGACTGTCTATCATCAGAAAATTCTCTATCCGAATTATGCATAATCACTTCAAATTGGAACTCACCAATTTCTTGCGGCACACCATAAATCTCACCATTTTGCTTCAAAACCATACCTTTTGGTAATTTGCCAGCAGCTAATTCAAAGCTAACCTCATTCCAATCGTATTTATTACTATGCAAAATTTGCGCACCATAAGGTACATATTTAACGGCATTTGGAATCGTTTCTGAAATTATCTTAGGGTCACCGGCTTGACCACTAAGTTTAATATCCACGGTATCCTGCCCATCTGCTGTGATTCTTAAAGTACCAGATACTTCGCCTTCACCATCAGGTAGCAATCTGACCTTAGCAACATTAGGCAATTCATGAATTTTATGATCCAAATATCCATAATCTTTCTCTACTGTTTCAAAAGCAGCTAAGGTATTGTTTTTCTCGCCACCGACAGTCCAATAAGCATCTAATTTCACATTGATAGGATTAATTAACTCAGCCTTGAGTCCAGTTAATTGTTCGTTACCAATATTTGCAATAAATACATCATGTAAGAAATCAAAGCGACTATTAAGATAAACTTCTCTTACATTAGCAGGGGTACCGTTGATACCATTGACAAACAACTTAGCACCGTCTGCATGCTTTTTAAGCACCGTTACCCAGTAATTTTTTAACGATTTCCCATTTTCAGCATTCGCTGTATACTGAACAGGACCATAAGAAAAATCAACTACACTTTCATCACTCTTCTGTTCTTTCGCTGCCAATTTAGGATTCTTAGGATCAGCTGCGTAAATCGTCGTTTTAGAATTCTTATAGAAATCTGGAATAAGTGCTTTTAAATCGACATCATCTAAACTAAATAAGGTTTGATAACCAAAAGTATAGTAACTATCATGCTCATAAGGCAAGACGTAAGTCTTTATAGCTGAGTTCGTTGTCGTACTTATATCTTCTATTCTAAAATAAGTATCTGCGCTCAAAGGCTTAGGCGTAGTATCAATATAAAAATCCTCTTGAGGGGATTCTTCCCTAGGTTCTAACTTGAAAATATACTTTTCTACCCTATCACCAATGAATACGGTAATTTTCACACCCTCTGAAGCAAATTTAGCCTTATAACCTTCATCCGCATTTAATTTCCAACTATTACTCTTAACAAAAATCTGGCCTTTAATATCTGCTTGTGACTTAGCTTCCTCTAAACTATCATAATGTCCAACAACTGCTTTTTTTACATTTTGAGTCATATATGGATAAGATTGTTCTCTATTTAATCCACTATAATTATATTCCAAAGCTAACTTATATTCTTTACCTAAGCTATAATCAGTATCAGATAATGTAAAAGTAACTATATCGTAATCTCTATCGCCAGCATGCCGTTTAATATCAGGATAGGAAGCAATTCTATTATTATCTAAATTATAAATATTACTCCCCCAAAGATCAATACCAGTTTGATAGTGAAAAGCTATTCTAAAGTTACCAAGATATTCTTTTTTCGTTTTATTATCTTGATAAATATAAGTGAAGTTATTATAACTATACGTGCTATCCTCTTTCACTAAATTGTCCGCTGTCAACTCATTACCAGCAAGAAAACTATCCGCTAGCTTTATACTAGGATTTGCTTTAAAGGCTTTTTCTAGTGTTTCCTTATCATCAAAAAAATCTTTATAAATAGTAATTGCACCAGCAGAAGTATAGCTAGGATTTAACTTCAGTTGATAGGCATAACCATTTGTGAAAAATTCTTTATCCACATAATAATCTAAATATTCAATACTATTATTGCTCCAACGAGATTCATTTATGGATTGATACGACTTATATTTAAGCGGCTGTTCAGAGTCTAACTTATAAAGTTGACCTTCTTCTAAAAACTTATCCTCATAGTTAAAATCAATAACATAGCGCTGATTATTCGGATCTAACTGCTTGGCACTGCCGACGATAAATTCAAGTTTATGATCATCATCAATAATGTCCATTAAATCAATCTTCACCGCAGAATCGACGACTTGATAATTTTTCCAAGGTCTGTGTCGATATGAATAATCCATCCAAGCTACTTTAACCGCACTACCAGAAGTAATAGCAGGATCTATCTTATTTAAAATAGTCTTGATTTCTACATCACGTAATTGAAAGCGATTAAAATCAGATAAATCTAAAGTCAATTCCTTATCTACTGCCAAGGGAATTAATGAATAGCTTTGAATCTTAGGCTGTCCAAATTCCTTCGCTTTAGGTTTAGCGGGAACATATTTGCCGTCTATCATTAACCCAATTTGCTGAATAGTATTATCATCAGTTACACGCGAGTCAATGCTAAAAACGTGTCCGCCTACTTCAACTGTACTTTCTGGTGTTTCAAACCATTTACTAAATTTTTCTCCTTGATAAGTAAATTGCACTTCATAAGGAAAAAAAGCATTGTTTTCTACTGCTATTGTGTAATTTCCATTAGCATCAAATAAATGATAAGCATAGCTTTTTTTGCTAACATCACTTCCGACAGTAATAGGAAAATTACCTGTGTTATACACTATTTCAGCTGCAACTTTATCCTGCTGTACATCTAAGGCAGAACTTTGAATTGGCATAGCAGTAAATAACATTGCCACTACCAAAAAAGTTGCAATCATTTTTCTTGCTCTTAACATAAATTCTCCTTTTTAACATTGATTAACAAGCAATAAAGCATGCTTACAACAATATTTATAACATATTATTTTTCTAGCCTAGCTTGCCCCAACTGACGCAATGCTTGCAAAGTATAAATGTTACTTTTACGCAAATTACCCGTGTCATATTTAAAAATCAATTCATTATTATAAACATCACACAAATGCGGTAAATAGGCAATACTTTCTAAATTTTGGTTTAACAATAAACCATATCGCAAGCCCGTAACCGATATATATTCTGCTATAATTTGATCATCAACTTCTGTCACATAAGTTAAATAATCATCTTTACTCAGTTGTTTAACCTCCTTTCCCGTTTTTTTATCAATCACATTCGCGCCTTTATGTAGACTAGAATTAATAATATACTTATTCGTTTCAAAGCTTTCGCTTAAATCCTTTGTTACTTCTACCTGCTCTTTTTGAGCTAAAAGCTTGCCATCTACTGCTGAATAGCTTAAAATACTGCCATCATTATAAATTACATCTAAATAGGAATTTTCTTCTTTTCTATATTGTTGATCGTACACTTCTTTCGCATTGGGAATTGCTTGACTTTTAATCAGTTCGCCAGAAAGAGCATATAATTCAAATTTATCATAAGAAAAAAACATCACTGTTTTTCCATTGGCGCTAATTCTCGCCTCATCAAAATCTAATTTACTATCAAACGTAAAGATTGTATCCTGACTATGATTCTCAAATTTCAATAATTGGACAGCCGGTGAATCTAAAGTCGCAAAAACAATAAACTCATCACTTAAAGCAATAATCTCATTATTATAAATCTTTTCAGCCTTTAAAACCAATGCGGCATTTTTATCATAAATAGAATAAAATTCATTATCTGTCATTACAGTATAATTTGAATTAAGGGCATATTCTTCTATTATTTTTTCCGTCGTTACTAAGGGAACTTGCTCCCCTGTCTCTGGATTAAATTCTACTAAAATATTAGCATTTTGCAAAACGATTTTATCGTCAATTAATTTCAAACCAAAATTTACTTCCGATTGAAAACCACCAACTTCTACTTGCTTATCTATATCAATCACAGTAAAAGTTGACATTCCTTGTTTAGAAGCTACTAAAGCAAAATACTGTTGCTTAAATCCACCTTCAAAGTGATGAAAACCAGAAGTTTCATCTAATAAAATGATATTATCTTCCACATTCTCTAAATTACTAAGATAACAGCTACCATCGTCAAAACTAATGGCTAAATAGTCACCATTAGGACTGAGTTCAAATAAATTATCTTTAGGATTAGCGAAAATATCATTGGCAACGACACTTTGCTTTTTACCAACAAAATCTATTTCTTGATATACACTACCATCAGCTACATTATAAACTGTCGTCTTGCTATTATCTTTATAAATTGCCGCTACTAATTGTTTTTGCGGTGCATAAGAAATCGCTGTTGCCAATTCCCCTTGCCACAACATTTTTTTCTGAGCAATGCTATAAAGCCCTAGACCATCGGCTGCTGCTAATAAAATTCTGTCATCATCAATAAATTCCATTTCCGCTAAAGCCGAACGAACTGCTGGAACTGTTGCCAAAATTTCCGCACTTTCCAGTTCAAATAAAACAAATTGTCCATCACACAGTGCCATTGCCATTTTCTGATTAGGCGATAAAATCATATCTATTGGCTTAGCAGGCAAATCAAAAGATTTATATTTACTATAACTATCGCTAAGATCATAGACATTTAGCGCTGTTGTTAAAGCTAATTGTGCTTCAGCACTATCAGGTGGTGTGAAAATATTTTTGTTTTCAGGCAATGCCTGTAAAGCATAGGAAATCGCCGCATCAACGTTAATCTCAGCTAATTCATTACTTGAATATTCAGCTAATTTATAATTTTTTTCTTGGTTTTCCAATTGTTTTAAACCGATGACAAAAATAAAGGCACTCGCACAAAAAGTCAACAATAAAAAAGTGCTCGCAAGCCAAAAACGTCTTTTATAACGCTTGTAGCGAATATCCTGTTTTTTAATATTTAGTAAGGCATCTAACATTTCCGCTGCGCTCTGATAGCGTTTATCAGGATCAGGGGACATCGCTTTTGAAATGATGTCAATCAACGGTTGACTTGCCTGATTAGGCGAAATAGCAATAACTTGCTCCGCTTTTTGAGCTGGTTTTATTCCCGTTATGAGATGATAAAGCGTTGCCCCCAAACTATAAATATCGGAGCGAACGTCCAAAATTACTTGATTTGAACTACTATTGCTAGAAACAAAACCAGTGACAGTCTTCACAACAGGTAATGTCAATGTTTCGTCTCCTGGTTGTACCATTGCAACCGTGCCATTATCCTCTGTATTAAAATTATTATTAAAACGCGTAACATAGCGATAATGTTCTGGTGAAGCATAACCAAAACTACGACCAACCGCCACTGCTCCTTCTTCACCTAAGCTAAGCGCAATATTAAAATCAATTAATCGAATTTCACCAGCACTGGTTAACATGACATTACCCGGTTTAATATCAGCATGTAAAATACCATGTGGTGGTCTACTATGTAAATAAACTAAAGCGCGCAACAAAGAACAAGCCCAATTAATAATCGTCGCTTGTTCAAATTTTTCTCCTCTTTTTAATGGTTTCTCTAGACTTTCACCATCAATAAAATCGAGTACAGTATATACTCTATCATTTTCAATAATAAAATCATATACTTGTGGAATATTAGGATGGTGTAAATTTTTAAGTGCATCGACTTCTCGGCGTAAGGTTTCAAGCTTAACACTCATTTTTCGCTTATCCGCCTTTAAAACGACTTTTTTATTTAGCCTTAAATGCTCTGCTAAATAAATAACACCACCACCACCTGACCCAATTTCACCGATTATTCTATAACTTTTAGCCATTTCTGGTGGTAATTTAATATCCATTAAACTGCTCCGCTTTACCATAACTTTGCTCTAATTCCACATTTAATCTCTTTTTATAAATATAAAAACCAACTAAAAATATAATGAATACAATTGCTACAGCAATTAAACTGATTTTTCCTAATTGATAAATTTCTATTGGTGTCATTTTTTTCTCCTTATTAATACTAATCTCAAATTAATTGACATATTCCCGCGTTAAGATTCCTACGTCGTTTCACTCCTCTGAATGACAGCGCGAAAATATGCATTTTTAAACGAAATTAGTATGAGCTGTCATACTACACCATGCCAATTCTTATTTCCAATTACAATACATCATTTAAACATAGCTTCTTCACAACAAGGGCACGATGTCATAACAAAGAGCATATACTACGCTAGCTTACAATAACTTACGTCCATTCATAAAAGTAAGGTCGCATCTGCTCTTTGAATGAGGTTAAGTTTTTCTATTGCATTGGAAATTGTCTGTGTTTCATCAAGCAAACATTTACAAACGATAACGGAAATATTATCAATTTCTCCCATTGCCTTATTGTATTCTACTGCCATCTCTGCACGCTCTTTGATTTGAGCCATATCATTTAATTTGCTACCATCAAAATAAAATTTAAATTTATCAGCGCTTAATTTATGACGAAAACCATCAGAACAAAGTAAAAAAATATCATCGTCTTTAATTTTGTCACAATAAAAATGGGGATTAAACTCCTCCGTAATTCCTATACACTGCGTTAAAACGTTGGCTCGAGGATGATTTTCAACTTCACTCGCCTCAATTTCACCAGTTTTGAATAATTGATTAACCAAACTATCATCATCGCTAATTTGTTCTATACTTTCAGCAATTCTATAAATTCTCGAATCGCCAACATTAATCGCTAAATAATCATCATTTTTTATATATAACAAACTGACTGTTGAACCGATTTTTTTATCGCTTTGCAAATAATAATTATACAATTTCTGATTTTCTAATTGTAACAATGAATACAAATTCTTGCTAATATATTCAATCGTTCCTTCATGGTTTTCTTGCTCAAACCATTCATTTAAAGACTCAATAATAGAGGCGCTAGCGAGTTCCCCATAACTTTCACCACCCATTCCATCACATATAGCAAATAACGCTATATCACCATAAGGGTAGTTATTAATTCTAAGAATAACAGCATCTTGATTGACATTTTTTTTAATACCTATATCGCTGACGTAATTGGCGAAAATATTCATTTAAACCTCACACATAGTACACTATTTATTACTCTGTTCCTCAGCTTCTGCTAACAAATCTTGAAATGCTTGATTAAAATCATCCCAATCACTCTCACTTAACTCTAACAATTCTCCTTTGGGAATGGCAAAAGTTTTCTCACTATCACGCCAATCGAGATAAATATCAGCATAAAACGATATACTCTGTTCTTCTTCTGCGCTTAAAAAGTTTAAGCGAAAACGTTTAATTTCATTCTCCATATTATGAAAAGTTGTTAATTTAAAATAAAACTCTTCTAATTCAGGAATTTCAGTTTCAATATTAATTTTATAATCAACCGCTAGATAGCGTTCGTTTATTCCATTCTGATCATCTAGATATAAATAATATTTATCAACAATTTCAAATGTATCTTGTAAATAAGTTTTAATATCAACCGTTCCATCATTTTTAGGTAATTGATCAGCAAAATCATAAAACATCACTTTATCTTCCAAAAACAAAGAGCTAATATAGGCTTTTTTATCTGAAATCACTATATCAATAATCTTCTTTTGTTCAGGGTCTATTGTTGCATCCATAGTAATAATTAAATGATAAGCAGAATTTGCATAAGAAAAGTTACCATTACAATCAAAAGTTAAGCCACTTTCCAATAGTTGTTTTAACAAATAATTTTGTTCATCTTCATTAGCAACATCGGGAAAATCAAAACCTACTTTACCACTGAGTAAAACCCTTTGATGATTATCAAATTGACTAAGACTTTGCCAAACGGTATTTTCTTTGCCTAAAATTGCAGACAAACCATAACTACTAAAAAAAGCCAATAGACAAAGCAATATAGAAATCATCGATAAAATCAAATTACTACGGTTAAATATTTTAGATTTTAACATTTATATTCCACTCTAACATCAGCAAAAGTTATTTGTTCACCGCCATGAAGTGCATAACTTTGATTAGCATTTAATTTCTGCCCATTAATAAAAGTTCCATTTTTACTATTATTATCTTTTATATAAACGCCATTATCAGCAAAACTAATCATCGCATGAACATTACTAACAGAATTAGAAGCAAGACAAACGGAACACAAATTAGGATTACGACCAATCACATTAACGTTATTACTTAAATTAATCAATTGCCCATTAGAGACCATCATTAAACGCGGGCTATTAGGCGTAGTATTTTGCTCTAGCAACTCCGTGCCACTATCTTGCTTATTCTCCAATTGCTCATCAATAAGATACGTTCCTTCATCGATTACAGCATATTGTCGGTCATTAAATACCTGCTGTTGTGGAAGAGGTTTTTCAGCTTGAACATTAACAGCTGGCACACTAGGCATCTCTTTTTTAGCAAAACGCGACGTTTTTTGCTTTTTATCAGTCTTAGCAGATTTTTGACGATTAAATCTTGATTGTTTAGGTTTTTTATCATTTTTTGCTTTTTTCACTTTTTCAGTTTTGGCTTTTGGCGCTTCAGCTCCTGAACGCTTCAATAAAATTTTATATAATAGATACTCACCAATAGAAAAACCAAGGACAGCGATAGCTAAAAATTTCACGATATCAAAATTCTGCTCCTCATCGACGCAAATACCATTTTTAAGCGCTGCAATCACTAATAAAACAATGAGAACCTGAAAAATCAAGCTCAATACCAAATTGTTTTTTACCATAGCCATCACGCCGCTATTTCCTAAACTATTTTCTTCCACTTTAGCAGGCTTAGTTTTTTTCTCTTTCTTTGGTTTTTCTGCTTTTTTTTGCTTAGAGAATAGTTTTTTCTTTTGAGGTTCCGCTTCCACTTGCTGAGCTTGATTTTGATTTGTGGCAGGACTATTCTGCGACGATTGTACAGGTACTACCTTCTGTACACTCGGTGCAGGTGCTACTGTAGGCGGTACTTGTGCTTGTACTACTTGTTGCTGAGGGGGGGTATTCACATTAGGAGTCGAAGCAGCAAAAGACATCGGTTGATACAGACGAATAAAATCTAATATCCGACTAAAGTTCAAATTACTTTTCTTTAATTCCATCTTCAATTTATGTAAAAATAAAACACTACCGTTATCATCCGCTAACAACATCAAGTACTGGTCAATTAACTGATTAATATCCGTCGATAAATCACTTGTTAAATTAATCGGAAAATAAAGGAAAAATACCTTGTTCGTTTCAATATCTATATATACTTCTTCCATACTTAAGCAGACATTATCAATAGACAAAACGGGATACTCATACAACTTTAACAGCAAAGCAAACAGACTTTGAAAATGTTCTTTTACAATAGCACTACTAATTCTATTGGTAGAAATAAGCATTTGCAAGTAATCGTTCACGGCAATTTTATTGCCAAAATCATATTCTAAAGAAATTCTTCCATCCAAGTCATTTTTATAACAAGACAAAAAATTATCAAGTGTCAAATAAGAAAAACCTGCATACTGTTCCTCATCAAAATAATTTCTATTTACCAAAGTAAACTCAACAGAATTTCCATTTAATATTTTTTTGCTCATTTCTTGTGTTTTTGTAGACAAATACATCATTTTCTCCTTTACGCTTATTTCACCTCTGAACCGCCCCATTCGATTACGCTAAAACCTTCTCTTTTAAAAGCAGTTAAGGTTTGCGGCTCAACATCTATCGCTTCATCAATAGCTTTATATGCCATAAAAACTCGCAATACACTATCTGGTTGTGGTTTAATATTTAATGGAAAACTGTCCGTATAGACCTCATTTTGAAAGGCAATTAAATTATACTTATTATTCTCCATTTTAGGCGCCCAATAGACAATAAATTCATTATATTCTCGTGGCGTCAAACCCATAAACGCCAATTTTTCTTGTAAAAAAGGAACTATCTCAGAGCCTTTTACAACAAAAGCCTGATTAAAATCATACTCTATCACAGCATTTGCTTCCCAGAACAAATAAGAATATTCTTTGCCATCAGGCGCAATTATTCTTCCATCGGGATAAGCTGTTACTTGCCACTTATCTTCATATTTAGGATAAGTGAAACTCAAATAACCATTCTTACAAAGAAGCTCGACATCAACATCGATTTTTTCTTCAGGATATAAATATACAACAGGTTTGGACATAATAAGCGGTCCCAAGATACTTTTTGACCACTTATCAATATTAAAACGAATTAAAAGCCCCAATACCGTAACAAACAATAAAAAATGTAAGGTCTTTTTTAAAAATTTTGTTAACTTATCCTCTTCCACTTGTCTCTCCTTATCTTAATATAACACTGATTTCAAAGAATTATTCAGTTAACTCGCGTTGTCATTGCGAGAAGTGAAGCGACGTGGCAATCTTAACGCAGGTTAGTGGTAAAAGTCGTAAGATTCCTACGTCCTCACTACGTTCTCTTCCCTGGCCGCTTCGCTTCGCTACGCTACTCGGGCATGCGACCTGTCTGAATGACACGACTTTTCTACTTGACTGAAGTCACATTGGCTATTTATTTTACGGAAACATACCAGGACAAGAATGCCAATCTCCCTTATGTTCCTTATTATATAGAATTATCTCATAACTTTGATTATAAATATAAACATTAAAAATCAATAATAATATAATCATCCCCAATAAATAAAATTTTTTTTTACTTTTCATAGAACAAATTCTCCAGTAACTATTCAGTCCAGCAATAAAAACCGTGATAATCTTAAGGTTTTTATTATTAAAATTATCAACCAACTATGTAAAATACTAAAAACATCAAATACGCTACAGCATAAAAAGGAGAAAAAGGTATTGTATCCTTTTTCTTGAAAAATTTAAATAATAAAGCAAAGACAGAAAAAATAGCTACTAATGCTAATGCTCCTAAAGTTAAAGAAAACGCTACCTTCCAGCCCAAAATAAAAGTAACCGTTGCAATTAAATAAGCATCACCCAAGCCAATCGCCTCTTCAGATAACTTAGATAAACCAGCAAATAGTGCTAATAAAACAAGCGATACGACAATATTAATCAAAGAACTACTATCAAAAATGATCAAATCTAACAAAACTATTGGCGCGATAAATACCGTCATAAAAGTAACGGGAATTAATTGCTTTGTTAAATCACACAAACACGAACTATAAAGCAACAAAATCACCGCATAATTCGTGAAAAATAAAGTCGTCAACCCCATAACATAATATAAATAAGTCAGAATACCAGTCAAAAAAACAGTTAGTACCGCATACTTTATCTTGCTCAATTCAAACCCATTTAAAGTTAACCAATAATTAGTAGCGAAAGAAATAGCGATGTTAATAAAGATTATAATGATTAAAACTAACAAAATTCATCCTTCCTCACCAAATTAATAGTAGCTATTTACCAACCCAAGCCCTAACTATTCTGGTTTGCTTAACTTCTTTAGTTATTTTTTGTTTTCCTAAACCGTAAATCGGAAATTCCATTTTATATTTAACGACTATTTTAATAATATTATTCTGATTGCCGTCTTCTGCCCAAAACTTACTTTCAGAAAAATCCAAACCCTCGTTAGAAATATAATAATCACTCAATTCCATTTCTTTATTTCCAGATTGTTTAAGCGAATTTTCTGTTTGATACTTTAATGCGGAACTTATAAATGGAGATAAAATATTAGGATTTTTAAGAGAGGCAATTATTTCTTTTAAAAACCCCTTGGATTTAATGCTACTAATAGAATTCAAAAAATCCGCCAAACTATCAACAATGGCTTTAATATAATTATAGTAACTTTCAGCTGATTGAATAGCTGTGCTAATAAAAGAACCCAAACTGCTACCATCTATCTGCACTAACTGATCAGTCGACAAGGAAGAAATTAAGTTTTTACCATTATTTTTAATCTGATTATACTTATTGACCCCCACATCAATAAAGGTATCATCACTAAACTTAAAACCAAAGGCTCTAATAGCATAAGATTTTTCTGCAACCGTCACCGCTACTTTAGTAATTTCATAATCTATTTTTTCATATACTAAAAAATACAAATGAAGATTTGCTAAGGAAAAAACAATCAATATTATCATCGGTAAAATAATAGCTGCTTCAATTGTCAAAACACCTTTTTTCACAAAACTCTCCTTCTATGATTATTTTAATAAAATTTCTACACAATTTGCCCATCAATAAGCTAATTGTTTTTTGATTTTTATTTTATATTTTTCGTCTATATTCAGCGTACTAGATGTGCCAGTGCTTTTTATAAAATTTAAAACTCTAGGAATAAAAAATAACTGAACTTCAAACTCCGCTTCAATATCCACATAGTTATGTCCTTTTCCTTTCAAATCATAACCATCCAGTTTATACAAATTGACTATTCGCTTCAGTTTCTTATCACGATTAACCGTTAACAAAAATACTCGCAAATAATCTTCATAAGTGATACAGCTAGGATCTTTATCGAAATCTTCATAATTATTTTTCTTAGTTTTTCCTGGTAATTGCAACTCAATATCCTTATAAAAATTGCCTACCGTGTCGTCAAGTGCCTCCTGCCCCACATCCTCTACCTTCTCAATTGCAGCAGTAGCAATACCATCAGCTAAATCTTTTAAAAATTCTTTTATTCCCGATATGCCGTCCAAAGCAAAATCTTTTGGCTTCAAATTAAGAAAAGCGTTTCCTTCGCCGCGAATTAATTGAACTAAATCATAAAGTGATTCAGCTGCTGCCCATGCTCCGAGAAGCAAAACATAGGTTAAGGGAGCAAACCACCCTGTCAAAGAAGCAATTCCCCAAATTTCAGACGAATATTTAATAACTAAATAAGCTGTATTAGGTATCATTCGAATCAAAAAAATTTTTGTACACACATGTATAAGATTATCAATATCCTTGCTTTTTCCAGCAACAACATATTCAATCTGTGCTACAAAATTAGCAGTTCTATCACCAACAGGAGACTTAACATCAAACCGTAAATTTTGATTTCTTAAATTAAGATCTTTCTTTAAATCAAATCTACCTTTATCAGTAACTATACTAGAAAAACTCATAATTATATATTCATTTAAATAAATGTTTTTAGTAAGTCCGCTCAAGCCATCAAAAGACAATGGATTTTTTCCACTGGTTAATTCTTTAACATTGATATTCACTAAAGGTTCAGGGCCACAATTATCTTGGCTTCCATAAGAAAATTTACTAGCTAAATCATTAGGATTAATCGCGTCAAATTGTTCTTTTAATTTCTCTCCAAAATTTAACCACTCCTTAATTCCATTAACAGTATCTTTAATCGCCTTAAAACTCACACCTTTACTTTCGCCAAATGTTAAATCAAACTTTGTTTTAGACGACTTATCTTTATAAGCTTCACTTTTGTAATTTTCAGTTTCCATATTCGGTGGAGCTGCATTATACCGACGATCGATTACTTCTTTCAAATAAGGCGAACTTTTATGCTTATTCACGCTAGCTATATAATTTGACATCACGGCAGAAGCATTAGTTAGTTTGTTAATATTCGTATCAATATCTGAACGTTTTGCTAATAGCATAACTAAAATACCTAAGTTCTGTAAATCATCATCGTCTTCACTAGCTAATTTAGTATCACTTATCAATGTTTTTTTGCCATTTTTTTCATCAATTATTTTCTCTACTAATTCATAAAATTCTTTATTTGGATCATCATTTTCATTTTCATCCTCATCTGCATCTTCTTCATCTGCATCACTATCATCACTGCTGACTAAAGCCTCCAATTGATTCAACAATTCTGTCGATTCACTATCAATATACGATAATTTTGGCCACGAATTTCTTTTTTCATTAATAAATTCAACAATACTATCAAAACGACTCTTCGTACTATCCTTATTTTTTAATTTGCCTACAAATTTATTTAATTCATCTGCTCTTTCTTCCAATTCTTTTTTATCTTGATCTATCTTTTTTTTCATAAACGTTGTCCGCTTTACACTAACAACATGATAACGAGCTTTATACTTCGCGAAATATTCCTTTCTTATTTCCGCAAATTGAGCAGTCATCTTGGCATCGTTTTTAGCTTCTTTTTCTAAATTTTCAACTACTTCTTTTAAAGGTTTTTTTAAATCGCTTTTCCCGGTATCAGATAAATTAGCATCACTATCAACCTTATTTCCCATAGCGGTATAATTACTAATAATTATATTTCGTTTATTCTGAATAATCCCTAATTTTTTTTCTGCATTAGTCACCAACTCTTCTAAAGCTTTAATTTCTTTTTCAAATTGATTAAATTCTCTATCTATATTACAACTAAAGATTGTTTTATATTCATTACTATTCACAAATTTAATCGCTGGAAGTTTCTCGGCAGCGTTATTTTCATAATTATCATAAATATACTTGTGCCCATTCAAACATTTCTTTTTAGAGTTTTCATGTAACTCATCGATCTTATCTTGTTGAGCTTCTAAGCTATTATGAGTAAGGTCGGGTTTGCTAACTTTATCCCCGCCAAGTTGGGTATATAAAGCTTCATATTCATTATCTTCTGTATTCTTCGCGATCATCGCTTTTAGTTCTTCTACATCTTTGTAATATTGAAGCAGGCTATTATCTCCGCGATCGCTAATCAAATCTACTACTTCCTGCGAAGTTTCACCCATTTCATTACCTTTTTTCATGAATTCCAATTTTTTCACAAATAAACTAATAGTAGAAGCTGGTATACGATACTTAACAAATGCCATAATTTGATTTTCTAATTGATTCAAATTAAACTGAGAATCGGATTTTAAGATATTTATTTCTAAGGAATCAGAATCGGAATTCCTATAATTTTCTTTTATGTAATAATTTAAGTCATCCTTTAAACTTCCTGAATCAAAACCAAAAACTCCATATCGTTCTTTCAGCTTATAATCATATTGTGATAAAGTTGAAAAAGCCGCCATATTTACCGCGCGATTTGCTCTATTATAATGATACGCAATACTCGATATATCAATTGACGTTAAAATCACCATTAAAATCGTGGTGAAAATTAACGCAAATTGGATAGTGATAGTTCCTTTCTTCATCTATAAGCCTCTTTTTAATATTCACGACTAATACTAAATCTCAAATTAATTTGCATATTTCCGCGTTAAGATTGCCACGTCGCTTCGTTCCTCGCAATGACAACGCGGGTGACTGAATAGTTACAAAGCAACAAAATATACTTTTTTATTTTTTCGTTAAATATTTACCAAAGTCTCTCAGCAAATCAATATTACGTGTAAATTCCGCCGGTTCAATGACTGGATAAATCTCTTGACCATCAGCATCAGAATCTTCAATCTCTAATATTGTACGTGCAATTCTATCAAAATTACGATTAGATTTACTATAACTGACGTTTATATACGGAAAAATTGGCACGCTAACATAATAAAAATTATCAATTCTATAAACATTCTTATTCGCAACTACTCCGAACAATTTTGATTCTTTAAAATGATCAAGGGGCTGCGACCCCTGCTGCCGATTAAAACGCCAATAAATAGAATGTTCACTATCAGTTAATAATTTTGCACTATCTTTTTCGTATTCATAATTAACTCCGCTATACAACGCAGAATCCTCAAGCTTTGCATGCAAAACAGTACTACCTATTACATTTTCGTAGTAAACAAAATTTATTAAAACCAATAACAAGGAAATAATAAAAACTATTGGTATAATAATTGCCGCTTCAGTAATCAACGCCCCTTTATATCTTTTTTTCATTGTATGCCTCACACAGCGCGATACTTAAGATTATTAAAAACTCAGTACTATACTCTTAACTTTATTCATTAGTTCTGTCATAACCTTTGTCAATTGATCTCTGAAAATAACCGCCACTGCAACTATAGCAATAATAATTAAAGCTATTTCTATCGTTGCTAATCCCGATTCATCTTCTTTTAATTGATTGAAAAAATCTTGCATGTGATACTTTGCAATTAACATTGATTTCATAATATTTCCTCCTAATAACCATCAACAAATAACAATTGCACTTGCCACTATAATTTTGTTAAATTCATAAATGCCGGCAACATCGTTAAGATAAATATTGACGACAACAAGATTAACATTGGTACTAATAACTTGGAAGATGCCTTAGCACCAGCATCTTTTGCCAAATTCTTCTTATTTAGCCACGCCTCCTTAACTAACTCACTTAAAGAATCAGCGATGTGCTTATCGCCTTTTTTTATACTTTGTGCAACTAAGGTTGCATAACTACGTAGTAATTGAATTTGATTGCGCTTGCCAAGATTCTCAAAAGCAATGACATTAGAAATCCCCGCATCAAATATTTCATCATAGGTAATCTGTAACTCCCTGTATAATGGATTGTTCAATTTTTCCGGATTATGTTCTTCTATATCCGCCAAAGTCATTTGTAAGGCATTATTAACAGAATTACCACTATTTAATAATAAAACAAACCTATCGACAAAACTTGGAAATTCCATCATTAATTGATTTTTTCGTTTCTCCGTTTCTGTCTTCAGCTCATTGTCAAACATAAAATAAACTGCTATTGCTATGACTAATCCAAATAACAAATACTTTAATGGCTTATTTACGTCTCCTGTTTCAGAACCATCAAACCACTCCAGCTTAATTTGTTTATCCACTAGCCACTGCGGTAAAATAATTTTTTCGTTTGCATTTTCTTCATTCGTACGTTCAACAAACTCTGCAATTGCCATATCAACTTTTTCTTCATTGTTGAAGCCTTCTTCTTGTGTAAGTATTACTAATGGAAATTGCTCACTCATATAAAATTTATCATCTAAATAAAATTTAGCAGTTAAAACTTCCTTTTTACTCTCCTTAAGTTCCTTATGTTCAACTATTTTACCATTGCCACTCAAAATTGTATTTTCTTCGAAATTCCAATATATCTCAAAACCAGTATAAAACAATTTATCGGGCAACCTCAAATCATAAACTATATGTTCGAAATCCGAATTTTTCGCAAGCATCTCTTTTTTTAAATCATCTAAATGTTCTTCAATAAGCTGCTTGCCTTCTTCTAAGCTAGGTAATCGTTTATTAACGTCTATACTAACTGTTCTAGCAACATTTTCTTGATCAGGAATAGATATATTAATATTATACGATTCAGTCTTATCATACTCATCATAACTAGGCCTTGGAATCTCTGTAACGGAAACAGGTTTTGTTATTGATATAGCCGTAAAAAAAGCTAAAAATACAAACACAAACAAAACTAAAATAAAAATTCCGATTTTTTGAATATAATATAGTTCTATTCTCTCTTCTAACTCACTAGTACCATAAATATTACTTAAAGCCTGCCTAACCATCAAATGATTTTTAGGAAACCAATTCAAATGGGCATTATGAAAAACTCTTTCGGCAAAAAAAGCACCAAGAAACATAAACTTTTTATATTTATAATCTTCTTTATCTAAATCAGAAAAATCATGACCATAAACACGATATGCTATAATCAATGTTACTATAGCCAACAGCAATAAAACAGATAACATTATTTTTAACATGATCAAACCTCTATGTCTACAATTTTAGCCGATAATTTATAGCTAGTAATAATCATTATTATCACAACAGTCACAGCTATTTTTCCAAATATTGTCGTGAATAACGGTTCTACATAATCAGGCGCAATCCCCGACAACATCAACATAATAAAGATTGGCATCAACACCATAATATTGGCTTGAAATTTCGTTTCCGCTATCATTAACTCTATTTCTTTTTTTATTTCCATTTTTTCGACTATACCAGCGATCGCAGAACGTATAATCTCCACCCTCTTACCACCAGTTTGCAAGCTAGAAATAAACACATGACAGAAATTCTGTACATCTTCAACATGTGAGCGCTGAGCAAAATCAAGCAATACATCTGCCAATGGTTCGTTCATTTCTATCTTACTTTTCATCATTTCAAATTCTTGAATAATATCGCTATCAAATGTATACATTCTATATAAATCATCCAATGTATCCAGGATCGCATTCGTTGGTGACGAACCAGAAGAAATCGAGGTATCAATAGAATTGAGCGCTACTCTAAATTGCGAAATTAAATTGTCCTGTTGTTTTTTAATTAATTGCGGTAATTTTATTTTCGGGTAAAAGATAGCTGCAATCGCAACAATCAAACTAAAAATAGTACTGCGATAAAATAAATAAACAACGGCAAAAATCAAACAAGCAGCCATCCCTATGTATTTTAACCGTTCTGACAAACGAAAATGGTATTCAGAATAATCTTTAGGAAATAAAATGTGTTGTTCTACTATCGCTTTTGTTTGCCTTGCAACGACAATATTATCAATCAACATACTCAGTACTGTAAAAGTAATCAAGCCTATACTAACTAAATTAAACACCACTTACCCTCCGTTAATTTATAACCGGCAGCCTGTAATTTATCTGTATGTATCAAAGGGCTTTCCGTTCGTCGTAATTCACCAATGATTTTTCCTTTATCATTAACGCCTAACTCAACAAATTTATATAACACATTGAGTTTGATTTCTCCATTTTCTAGCCCTTTCACTTCAGAAATCTCTAAAACACGCCTCGAACGGTCACGCAAACGCCCCAAATGAACTATTATATCAATCGCAGAAGAAATCTGCGCCCTGATAACTTGTATAGGGATTTCTATTGCCATTAAAACCATTGATTCTAAGCGCGATAACATGTCAAACGATGAATTGGCATGTCCTGTCGAAAGCGAGCCATCATGTCCCGTGTTCATCGCTTGAAGCATATCCAGCGCTTCGCCGCCCCTAACTTCACCGACGACAACCCTATCTGGTCGCATACGCAAAGAAGTTTTAATCAAATCTCTAATCGTAATATTAACGGAATCAGCAGCCCCGCTATCACGGGTTTCCATACTGAGTAAATTACTAATACCTGAAATTTGCAGTTCAGCGGAGTCTTCTATAGTAATGACCCTTTGGTCAGACGGAATAAAATTAGACATCGCGTTCAAAAAAGTAGTTTTTCCGGAACCAGTTCCACCAGAAATAAATAAATTATACTTAGAGATAACCAGTTTTTCGAGGAAATCGGCAGCCTCTACGGTTAAAGAACCAAAATTAATTAAATCTTGGACAGTAAAGGGATTTTCAGGGAATTTTCTTATCGTCAGAAAAGGACCATTTAAGGCAATGGGCGGAATGACAGCGTTAACACGCGAACCATCTAATAATCTTGCATCAACGATAGGATTAGAAAGGTTAATTTCCCTATTGACAAGCTCGGCAATTCTTCTAATAACGCGCTCCAACTCCTCAGCACTATCAAATTTGATTCCGCTCTCAAATAATTCACCTTTTTTCTCAATAAAAATTTTATCTGGACCAACGACCATAATTTCTGTAATGTCAGGATCATCAATCAAAGGTTGAATAACACCGTGCCCTTTTGTCGTATTAATTATCCAATTAATGATATTCTTTTTTTGTTCATAACTATAGTCTTCCGTATCTAAACGTTCAAAAACGATTTCCTTCACTAAAGACACATACTCAGTATCCGATAATTTTTGTCCCGTCAAACGATTAGATACCATTTCTTTAATTTCAAAAGCGGTTTGATCAAAATTCATAATTCCACCTATTTTATCACTTCATTACAAACAAATTCAGTCAATAACGCAGACAAACGCGATTCATTATTTAAAGCTAAATCGCCAGTTTCTGTCAAACGCTTTAGCCCCTTTTCGTAAGGGAAAATGATAGGGTAAATATGTTCACTTTTTAAATTACTAGCCTGTGATTTTGGCGAACGAGCCGCATTTAATAATACTTTATAATTTGCATTTAAACTTAATTGTCTTAAATATTTTTCAAAGCTACTAATTTTAGCATTAAATTTTCCACTCTCCATATAACCCAACGATGTCACTAATTGTAAATTATCACTTTGTTTTAATATAGCTTTAAATTTTAAATCAAAGGTATCAATCCCGTCTATCACTATGTAATCATAACTAGAATTCATCTTTAAAATTTCAAATAATTTTTCTAATTGTTCATATTCTTCAGAATTAAAATCAACAGGATTATGAAACCCAATTAAACAATCCAAAATACCATTATTAAATTTAATTTTTTCAATTTCATAACTGACGATATTCATATCTCTTATATCTGTTAAAATATAAGTGAAATCATATTTAAATTTATTCAAAGATAAAATACCATCTGCAAGTAATGGCAAGTACAGCACTTTCTTATTTTGTTTAGCAATGGCATCCGCTGTCAAATATGCCAAAGTACTCTGTCCTGTACCACCATAGAGAGAAGAAAACGTCACTAGTTTAGCCTGTTTTGCATCGGGAACATAATTTTTATTCCCTTGACTAGCATAAATCAAATTAATTTCATTAATAATCTCAGATGCTGAAGCATAGGCACTAATTTTATTTACATTTTCATAAGTATCATTATAAGCACTTCCAACTAATAATAAGACGTTCTTTGCATTATTTTGTTCGGCAATTAAATCATATATAGAATCTCGACACATCAACACGTCATAAGTCGATTCTTCTTGTCTTGAAAAATCTGTTTTATATTTTTCAACATCCGTATAACTCGTTAAAATAATATTATTATGTCCCTTATCTCTAATAATTTTCTGGAAATTTCTAATAAATTGCTCATTATAATCAATAATAAAACAAGCTATTGATGTAAAAAAACAAAACAAATTGTAATTTTTGTTCATTTTTTGTTCATTATTCGCGAACTAAACAGCGATGAGCAAAAAAAGTTGGTAAATAACATTGAAATGCTTGCATTTCAATTATTACTTACCAACTTTTATGTTTAGCGCGCTAGCGCGACGAGTGTAGCGAACATAGTGAGCGAAGCGAGTTCATCGCGTAGGTATGAGTTGCGAACGAGTGCAGTGCCGTTAGGCACGGAGCGAGTTCATCGCGTATTATTTACACGATTGAGTATAAAATCGTAACTATTCAGTCAACCCGCGTTGTCATACAGAGGAACGTAGTACGTAGGTATCTTAACACGGATTTAGTAGCAAAAGCCGTAAGATTATCACGTTGTCGCTATCGCTCCGCCTCATAATGACACGACTTTCCCCGCGTTGT
>PDWI01002784.1_pt1 | contig 25779 bp, 24 predicted proteins | sample 1430891 | NCBI WGS metagenome assembly PDWI01 (sample SAMN01162508, study PRJNA174530) | Oral metagenome, whole genome shotgun sequencing project. | biome: Marine environment; feature: Marine mammal; material: Swab sample of the gingival sulcus; isolation source: swab sample of gingival sulcus...
ATGGTTTTCATACCAATATAGTGGTTTAAACCATCTATATTTATTAAATCAAATTCTTCCACACCTTGTATACCGGTTATATAAATATTCATTCCTAATGGATCAGGATATTGTGGGGCTCCCAATACGATACTCCACAAGGGGAATTTAAAGAGTCCGAGTAACAGCAAAGATCCAACAATCATTATTATCCCTGCTTTTTTCATTTTATATTATGGTTTTATGGTTTAACATTAAAAGGGCTGCTGAGTGAAATAATTATACAATCTCAAACACAGCCCTTTTAGAGTGTAATAATCGAAAATGTCATCTATTCACCATCTAAACTCCAAGATAGTTTAACATTAGAATTTTTTGGTGACACTCTGACATAGCCTTGCATTTCTTGATGTAATGCTGAACAGAAATCTGTACAATAGAATGGCCACACACCTACTCTTTTAGGTTCCCAAGTAATCGTCTTGGTTTGTCCGGGCATTACTAAAATTTCAGAGGTATTAGCACCTATCATAGAGAAACCATGAGGTACATCAAAATCTTGTTCTAAGTTTGTCAAGTGGAAATAAACTTTGTCTCCTACTCTTACTCCTTCTATATTATCCGGTGTAAAGTGACTCCTAATCATGGTCATATAGACATGTACATTATTACCATCGCGTACTACTTTTGCCTGATCCTGACTGGTGGTCGCATATTTGTTTTTATTGTCATCCAGTCTATAGATCTTTTGCGAATTATCTCTTATCTTAGAAGCTAAAATACCGGCAGCGTAGTGAGGTTCACCATGTGTGGGGAAATCGTAGATTAACTCCATCTTTTCACCGGAAATATCGTATAGCTGTGCTGAGTGCTCTAATTCCGGACCGGTAGGCAAATAACGGTCTTTGGTTATCTTATTCATAGCTATAAGGAATTTACCGGTAGGATCTTTAGAATTACCACCGGGGATCATTAAGTGTCCAACTGAATAATACGTTGGTTTTCTATCTACAACTTCCCAGGTACCAACTTTCCATTTTACAACTTCTGATGAGATAAAGAAAGTAGTATAACCATGACCTTTATTATCAAATTCTGTATGTAATGGACCTAAACCACCGGATTTAACAACACCGGCTACGACATCATCATATTTTATAATTGGGATACCATAAGCATCGCCATCAAATTTTTTATTTTCAATGGCATCCAACATTTTTGTAAAGCTATGCGCCGTTAATTCTGTAGATAACTTACCGTTACCAATAATGTATTCACCAGTTGGATCTACATCACAACCGTGAGGTGATTTGGGTGTCGGTAAGAAATAAATTGCTCCTTTTATTTCTTCAGGTCTTACCACCAAAACTTCATTATTCATAGTAGACGTTGCCGTATGTGTACTTTCATCATAAAGGTTATGTACATATTTAGCCGGCATTTTGGTACCACCACCATTGTTTACATATTCTTCAATTTTTTTCCAATTGATCGCTGCAATAAAGTCTTTGTCGTTTTGAGAAGCATTTACTTCTAACAGAGAATTGGCTTCTTCGGTGTTATAAGTTGTAAAAAAGAACCAACCGTGAGATTTACCTCTACCGGGGTGCGATAAATCATAATTAAAGCCCGGCATTAATATTTGGAATTTCAGTTTCATATGACCGGTTTCTTGATCTACACTAATGAAAGATAAAGCACCATTAAACTCTCCTTTATACTTAGAAATAGAAATGTCTTTTTGAGGTATAGGAACAGAAAAACGCGTACCTGCCACTATGTATTCTGTGTTTTCAGTAACAAAAGATGAACTGTGATTACCGGCACTGTTTGGAATTTCAATAATTTCTTCGGTTTCAAAAGTTTTCAGGCTTATTCTGGCTATACGCGGCGTGTTGTTACCATTGATAAACACCCATCTTCCATCCAATTCACCATTAGTTTGTGAAATATCAGGATGGTGCGTGTCATCCCATGGCACAAAACCATAAGAGGTTTCTAACATAGGTTTAGTCTCTTCCGAATACCCATATCCACTGGTAGGAAACTGAGAAAATACGGGAATTTCTTTAAACATTCTACCGGATGGTAAGCCATAAACTGTTAAGTTACCACTATATCCACCGGATAGAAAAGCATAATACTCATCGTAGTCACCGGGTGCCACATACACTTTTTCAGCGGCATTAGCTCCAAGAGCACCTCGTTTTTTGCCATTGCCATTATTACCACAGCTACTGAATAAGAAAGCTATGGATAATAATGCTAGATAAAATTTATAGGTTGTTTTCATTGATTAGATATTTAATTAATTATAATAGGATGTGATTAATCCACTGTTATTTTAGTGTTCTAAAAAATTCTAAAACAGCCCTCGTTTCCGTTTCTGTCAAATTTTGATTAGACATAGGCGAGAGGTATTCTGCTAGTAGTTTTTTTGCAATAGGATCTTCTTTTACCATAACCTGAGGGTTTAAGATCATATTCATAATCCATTCCGGAGATCGTCTTTCTAAAATACCCACAGGTGCCGGACCAATAAATCTTTTGTCAACTTTATGACACGCCGTACACATCTTCTCATAAACCTCTTTACCTTGAGCGGCCATTTCTTGGTTTATTTCCGGATCTAATGTCACACTTTTTATGGGACCAATACCTTTATTCTTCATCGGGTCTGCATTAGCTGCAGCAGTGCTATTGTCTTCTTTTACTTTTGCATTGTTAACATCCGTTGACGGGTTGTCTTTTTTCTTGTCATTGCCACCGCAATTGATAAATAATATTGAGCTCAAGGCTAATAAAACCAAAGTTATTTTTTTCATCTTTTTATATTAAGTTATTGTTGTTTGTCTTTTCTAAGACATGAAATATTCCTGATAAGTGGAAAAATTGATGGAGAATTGTACTGTTTTAATTTTCCGGGATCATCACCTCTTCTATGACGTGTACCCAACCATTGCTTACATCTACCGTTTTAACAACTTTTTTGCCACCAACAAAAATTTCACCGTCTTTGTTGTCAACAGGTAAGTATTCGCCTGAAGCCATATATAACTTTCTGCCTTTTTTAGCTTCTTTTTTCAATTGTTTTATCGGATAATTGGCAGGTGCCACATGGTTTACCAAAATATGCGCAAGTTTCTCCTTGTTTTCAGGCTTTAACAAATCTTCTAAAGTACCGGCAGGTAATTTATCAAAAGCAGCATTGGTAGGAGCAAAGATAGTCAATGGTCCTGCGTTAACTACGGCATCTTGTACACCCGCAGCTTCTATTGCAGTTACCAATGTAGAAAAGTCATCCAATGATTTTGCTACCTGTAAAGCATTAGGGGCAGATACTTCATCTTTTATAGAGGCTTGCCCCTGTTGTTTTTGGGTAACATTAACTTCATCGGTTTTTGTTCGTACAGATGTTTGTTCGTTTTTACACGAAAACAACACAAATGATAAAAACACCATTATATAAAGGTGAGTGATTTTCATAAATATATGATTTAATGACAACAGTCTGAAGTTAATAGACTACAAATTTAATCAATAAAAACAATAAATACATGATATTTATCATATTAAAAGATGTATTTGTCCTTCTTTTTAGCAAAAGTTTTTATTAATTCAGGTTAATACCCCTTGAGAACAGCATTTAATTTATTTTATCTCTAATAATACATTAAAAAATCTATGACAAAGTTTCTAATATTCTAACACTAAATTGATCTTTTTTCACAACAAATGGCAATAGCAACCCGATTACTCACGGTATAATAATTAGTACAAGCCATAAAGGTTTATCTCAAATGGTTCAACAATAGTCCAAAATGATAAAAGAAATAAATCAGTGTAGGATCACGATAGTTAAAACCCTAAAAAACACAGTCAAAGGAATTTCATTGTAAGCCTTCAGTGTAAATCAATAGGCATTAATCTTTTTTCACGTACTCAAAAATAAGTATATATTTGCAAGTACAGTTCAATCTCTCATTTACTCGTAGAGACTTCTATTCTCCAGCAAACGTAAAATTGGATTAATTGATCTTTTAACACGAAATTACAAGCAAACAATAAACCGTTAGTCATACTTAATATCAATATACCTTAGTCAGAATTAATGAAAAAAACCTTTCTCAGCATACTGTTTAGTTGTCTCTATCTGCTGGCTATGATAAAACCGATTTATCCCATGATAGATTATATAGTCAATTACAACTATATAAGAACTGAACTATGCGAGAACAAGGACAAACCGGAGATGCACTGTAATGGTAAATGCCATCTAAAAAAACAACTTAAGAAATTCAATTCAAACCCTACTTCAGATGCACCCGAAACAATACTACCCCCCGGCTTACTTAAGGATTATCCCGTTAGCACTTTAGATTTTTTTGATTTTGCATTTAGAATTAATTCAACAGTTCTCAAGCAAAATGCTGATTGTCATTATTTAAGACACTATAAATACAATTTTACACAAGATATTTTTCACCCGCCTTTGCTATTTTAAATTACAAATAATCATACACATAAATCAATAAAAACTTATTGGTTTGCTCTGCTACGGCTGAAACCTAATGACCTGACTAGAGCAATGATGTGTAGCCCCCATATTTATTTATAATTTAATACAAACACATGAAACAAGTATTTTTATTCGCAATGCTGCTTGCCGGTATTGTGAATCAGGCTCAGTCTGTCAACGGTAAAGTGATTGACCAAATGACTGAGCAAACCATAACAGATGTGTTGGTAACCAATCTAACCAATAACAAAACGGCTCTTACCACTGTAAATGGCACGTTTTCTATAGAAGCTACTGCAGATGATATACTGCAATTTACACACCTTAATTATTCAACGCTTACGCAAGTGGCAACTGACGGTATGCAGGTGACAATGGCTTCAAAATTTTATGCATTGGATGAGATATTGATTACCTCAAGTCCATTAGATGATATTACCCACAGTATTATGGTAATGGATGAGATCAAACAGGGAAGTCAGCCACGCAATGCCGCGGATTTATTCTCTGATATTCCCGGTTTTTATTTACAAAAACGCTCGGCAATGTCACTGGAACCCTCACTGAGATCCTTTAAGTACGAACAACTCAACATTAAATTTGACGGTAGTTCAAAAACCACTAATGCTTGTCCCAACCGTATGGATCCTATTACGGCACATATGACACCGGAAGATGTACAAAAAATTGAAGTGGTCAAAGGACCATATTCAGTGCGTTTCGGGCAAACGTTTGGCGGCGTGGTCAACATGGTTACCCGTTCTAAACCATCAGCAACGGGCTTACACGGTACTATTCAGACAGGTTATGAAACCAATGGAAATAACACCGCAACCGGAGCTAAATTATCGTATGCACAACCTGAATATGATTTTACCGTCAATGGTGAATACCGGAATTTCGGGGACTATACCGATGGTAACGGGATAAAAGTTCCGGCAGATTTTATAACAACAAGCTATGCGGTCAAAGCCGGATGGAATCCTACCGGTAAACAACGTATATTATTGGACTGGCGTCAAAAATTCGGGTCGGATATTGACCATGCGGGATTGCCTATGGATTCGCCAAAAGACGATAGTTATATCATAGCATTGGATTACAGCTATCATGATATTTCAGACAAATTGAGCAAATTATCTTTTAAATCCTACCACTCTTTTGTTACGCATCTGATGAGTAATGCAAACAGGCCAAATGTTGTAAAACTGGAGGCACAAACACCCGTCACAGCGCACACCTACGGGGGAAAGTTTGAATTGACTTTAACGCCTTTACAAGATCTGATTGTCTATACCGGACTCGATGCCGATGTAATCAAAAGAAATGGTAAACGTTTTAGACTAATCAAGATTAATCCGATGGGGGTTACATTAGAAACACCTGTAGAAAAGATCGATCGGGTATGGCAGGATGCCGCTACTCAGGATTATGGAGTATTTGCCGAATCAACGTATAAATTGAATAATCATATGTCTTTAACCGGCGGGTTGAGATTGGATTTTGTCTCCGGTCAAATCAATGATCCTGCACCCGACACACAAGGAAGTGTAGCCGGAACAGTAGCCGCAGGGTTTAAAACACTATACGGTGAAGGTTTTGACCGGACCCACGAAACGACCTTAGGTGGAAATCTCGGCCTTAAGTACGATAAGGATAAATTTCAGGTGCAATTAACTTATGGTCTGGGTCAACGTTCGACATCTATGACAGAGCGCTATATTTACCATTTCTCTATAGGGACAGACGGTTATGAGTATGTAGGTAACCCCTTGTTAAAACCTGAGAAAAATCATCAGGTGGAAATGGCTTTTAGCCATAAAACCTCCAAAACCAATTTAGGAGCCTCGATCTTTTATTCAAGGATGAAAGATTATATCTCTGCCCGATATATGAATGGCGATTCCAGATTTGTCAAAGTATTTATGAGTAAGTATGACTATGCCAAACAATTCATCAATGTAGATGCCTATCAGGTAGGTTTTGACGCCTTTTTCAATTGGAATATTCTGGACAACCTGCAACTCAAGACCGGCATAGCTTATACCAAAGCAGACAACGAGACTTTTGATGAACCTTTAGCTCAAATGGCTCCCTTAATGACCAGACTGGGTTTAAAGTACGAAACCTCAAAGTTCTGGATTGACCTGAGACAAACCATTGCTGCCAAACAAAATCGTTTGTCTGAGAGCTTTGGAGAAACAGAAATAACACCGGGCTACACCACATTGGATTTAAGACTTGGTTTTGAACCGTTCAAAGGGTTTAAAGTAGGTGGTGCCATACTCAACATCTTTGATGAATCCTACTACTATCACAACAGTTTTAGTTACAGCAACACATCAGATCATACGGTGGGCGACCGCATTTATGAACCCGGACGCAATTTTAGTCTATTTGCGTCTTATAAATTCTAGTTGATTTATAAATCACGTATTTGAAACAAAAAAGCTACAAGATCAACTCTTGTAGCTTTTTTATATAACACCTTTTGATGTTGTAAAACGAAAACTATTTTACCAAATCATAGGTCTGCTGTGCGATACCCAATTCTTCATTAGTAGGGATGACATAGATTTTTACACGGGAATTGTCTGTTTGTATTTCTTCAAATGACTTTTTCCTGCCTTGATTTTTCTCTGAATCTAATTCTATACCGAGGTAATCCATGCTTTCACAGACACGCTGACGCATATCAGCAGAATTTTCACCAATACCTGCCGTAAAGACAATGGCATCAAGACCATTCATTGCAGCTGCAAATGCACCGATGAATTTTTTAATGCGGTAAGCATTCATATCCAATGCCAAAGCTGCCATACGGTCACCTTCATTGGCCGCTTTTTCAATATCACGCATATCTACCATACCGGTCAGACCTAACATACCACTTTTTTTCTGTAAAATCGTTGAAATATCAGCTGCTGAATAATTGTATTTCTCCATGAGATACAAGATAACAGCCTGATCTAAATCACCACTACGGGTACCCATAATCAAACCATTCATAGGGCCGAATCCAAGACTGTGATCGACACTCTTACCATCTTGTACAGCCGTCATACTACAACCGTTACCGAGATGAAGTGTGATGATTTTTGAATGTTTTTTACCTAAATGTTCCACAGCTTGCTCACTGACGTATTTATGGCTGGTTCCGTGAAAACCATAGACGCGCAAATGATCTTTGTCATAGTATTCATTAGGTATGGCAAAACGGTGAGAAACTTCAGGCATCGTTTGATGGAAGGCCGTATCAAACACACCTACTTGTGTTGCTTGCGGAAAAACTTTTTCTGCCACTTCTATACCCATAAGGTTGGGTGGGTTGTGAAGCGGTGCTAAAGTAAACAAGGATTTGATGACGCTCTTGACCTCATCATTAATGACCACTGTTTTGGTAAAAGCGTTACCACCATGAACCACCCGGTGTCCTACAGCATTGATTTCAGAAGCATCCTTAATCACCCCTACTTCAGGATCCATTAACAAACGGGAGACAGCTTCCAAACCTACTTCGTGATTGGGAATATCCATAGTTTTGTCTATTTGATTATCATCTGTAGCGTAGTGTAATTCTGCATCTTCTAAGCCGATGCGTTCTACCAAACCTTTACACAACACTTTATTATCCGGCAAGTCCAATAATTGATATTTAATGGAAGAACTTCCGGAGTTTATAACTAAAATTTTCATGTGTTTAATACTTTTGATTTATCTTTATTTTTTTGTTTACAGACCACCGGCTTGAATAGCTGTGATAATAACCGTATTATAGATATCTTCTGTTGTACAACCGCGGCTCAAATCGTTGACAGGTTTATTGAGTCCTTGCAACATAGGGCCTACTGCTAAAGCTCCGGTCTCACGTTGTACAGCCTTATAGGTATTATTACCTGTATTAAGGTCTGGGAAGATCAACACACTGGCTTGACCGGCAACTTCTGAGTTTGGTAGTTTTTTCTTACCAACGCCCGGATCAACAGCGGCATCATACTGAATAGGACCTTCCACTTTGATGTCAGGACGTAATTCTTTGACAATCTCTGTCGCTTTACGTACACGGTCAACATCCTCACCAATACCGGAGGTTCCCGATGAATAAGACAGCATGGCTACTTTTGGTTCTATACCAAATGCCTTGGTACTGTCAGCCGAAGTAATGGCTATTTCCGCCAATTGTTCCGAAGTAGGGTTAGGATTTATTGCACAATCACCCATAACAGATACACGGTCATCAAGCATCATAAAGAAAATGGATGATACTATAGAAACACCGGGTTTTGTTTTTACAAATTGTAAAGCCGGAATGATGGTATGCTGTGTGGTGTGAACAGCACCCGAGACCATACCGTCTGCGTGTCCTTTATAAACCATCATAGTTCCAAAGAAAGAGACATCTGCCATTTTATCCTTAGCGATGGCCATATTGATACCTTTGTGTTTACGCAATTCGTAATACGTTTCAGCATAATCATCAAAGTGTTCTGATTCAATGGGGTTTACAACATTAACTTTGTTTAAATCCAGTTCAATGCCATATTCATATAATTTCTTTTGAATAGCCTCTTTCTCACCCAACAACGTAATTGTTGCAACATCCTGACTGATGAGTTTTGCGGTAGCACCCAATACTCTCTCGTCATAACCTTCGGGTAGGACAATGTGTTTTTTTGATGCTTTAGCCTTTTGCAACAAATTATACTGAAACATTCTGGGCGTAATTCCTTTGGTTTTAAAAGTAATCAAAGAGTTAGATAAGGCTTCTACATCTGTATATTTTTCAAAAGTACTGATAGACGCTTCAACTTTCGATGTATTACCAACTTTTATTTTCGGTTTCATTTTGTTGAGAATAGAAGCCGTTTCAAAAGTTGATGATTTTACTGATATGATAGGGGTTGTACAATTACTGTAGCTGTCCAATAATTTTAATACCGTAGGTTCAGGTTCCAATCCTCCACTTAGAATAATTCCTGAAACAGATGGATAGTTTTTGGATTGATGTGCCTGCAATGAACCCATGATCAAATCAGCTCTATCGCCGGGAATTATAATCAATGTTTTTTCTTTGATATGCGTAAGGAAGTTTCTCAACTGCATGGCTCCAACAATGGTATGTGCCACCTGATTATTCATACAATTCTCATCGCCGATGATGACTTTGGCGTCTAAATCCTCCAATATTTCACCAATAATAGGATAGGTCAATTGCTCCACAAGTGGAATAGCATACACCAATACATTAGCCGGCATGCGGTTTCTGAGTTCTTCTTTAACCCACTCGAGATTTTCCGGTTGTAATTTATTAGCTATTACAGCTAAAACTTCTACATCATTTTCTTTGAAAAGGTCTGCTGTAGAAAGAAGGTTATTAGTGAAATCTACCATACTTTTACCTACGCCGCTTTCTACGATGATGGTAGGAATACCGAGGTTTTTAGCTATTTCTGTGTTAATATCCAATTCTGTAGCAACACCTTCGCCGGTAAAATCAGTACCTTCTACAAGAATAAAATCATACTTTTCTTCCAGTCTTTTGAATTTTTCAATAATGGTATCTATGACTTCATCAATTTTACCCTCATGTTTTTTTTGTAATACTTCACTTTTCGTATAAGAATAAGCATCTGTAAACTTGATATCCAGATTAAAATGCGTAGTAATTAAATCTATGTGATTATCTTTTTTATTATCACTTAAATCACTGATGATAGGTTTAAAATACCCTACGTTAGCAACTTTACCCAAAAGCATACGCATCAACCCTAAGGTGACTATACTTTTTCCACTTTGGCTCTCCATAGTGGCAATATATACGGCTTTACTCATAATGTATATTATATTTTTTAATTTGACGCTGCAAATTTACTTAATCTTAGGGTGTTAAAACTGATAAAAAGCAGGAATTACATCAATATTTTAATCATTAACATTTGTTTATAATTATAATATCAAACAGGCCACAAGACTTCAGCTTTTACTGCCGGGAGAAAAACATCTTATCAACTTATAATCATTGCTTTGCCATTGTATAACCCCATCAACAATACATCTTTTTAAAGTATTCCCAGCAATTAAAATCAAAGGACAACAAGCTGCTGTCTTCAATTATCTAACTAAACTTAAAACTAAACTGCATTTAGATCCGTAACTATGAAAACTAAGAAGCAAATACGGACTGAAACAGTATTAAATTACACATGGCTTTCTAAAAAAATAAAAGACTTTATGGTAGAGACAGACAGTTTTTATACTTTTACAAAAAAATAATAACATCATGCGTCATTTCATTCTATTTATAGCATTGTTTAGCATCGGTTTAACAACAATAAACGCTCAGAACACAGGCGTAGCTTTCGAATTGCATTATCCGCTGACGATGGCTGATAAAGGTAATTTTGCCACGGAAGTTAACGGGCTTTTGGGAGGTGCCGTTGGTTTTCAGATCAGTGATAATATAGACTTTAATTACGGATTAAAGTATAAATTCGACCAATTGATATTTAATACAACCTATGACAACTCGCAGAATGTCACCAGAACCAGTTTTATGATGCATCATGTGAATGGTTTTGGAACCTACAGCATTAACGACACAGGCACTTTAAAAGCTGTTCTGGAAGGCGGCTTGAGTTTTTATAAATACAAAAAGTCCAACCTCCAACCCTCTTTCTTTGGTTTTAATATCAGTCCGGGATTGAATCTGGAATTCCGTAACCAGTTCTATCTTTTCCTGAATTACAGCTTTATCAAGACTAAACTAAAACGACGACAAACCGGGTTTATAGAAAACGAAAAAATGAATACCGTAAGACTGGGTGTAGGATTTAAACTATAATATCCGGTCTTTACTATAAATAATAAATCTCATCAATTTAAACAACTACTTATGTTAATCAGACCTTTAAACGATAAAACCCCTCAATACGGCAATGATTGTTTTTTTGCCGAAACTGCTGTGGTCATAGGAGATGTGACCATGGGTAATGAATGCAGTGTATGGTACAGCGCCGTTATTCGCGGTGATGTACACTATATAAAAATGGGAAACAGAGTTAATGTACAAGATGGTGCTGTCATCCATGCGACTTATAAGAAATCTCCGACCAATATAGGAAACAACGTCTCTATTGCTCATAATGCAACCGTACACGGTTGTACCATTCACGATAACGTCTTAATAGGCATGAATGCTGTCATCCTGGATGATGCCGTCATTCACTCCAACAGTATCATTGCCGCCGGTTCCGTAGTAACCAAAGGAACTGTAGTAGAAAGCGGTAGTGTGTATGCTGGTATTCCGGCCAAAAAAGTTAAAGACATTTCTCCTGAACTTGTATCGGGTGAAATAGAGCGTATCGCGGCCAGTTATCTGAAATATTCCGGTTGGTATAAAGACTAACTCTTAGAACTCTTATCTGTTTTTTTGGGGTGAAGATAACCCCAAGGTTTTACGTCAATTTTACCTGTATAATTTTTGACGGGCAGCCTTCTTGAGCTTTTAGATTGGCTTCATAAAGCGATTCATCAAACAGCTTGACGGTATGAAAACCTTTGCGTTCGCGAGCGTTGAGTAGTACAGCCTTACCGTCCTTTTTGGACATTCTGAACTGTTCCGGAGAAACTTCTTCACAGAAATTGCACCCTATACATTTGCCTCTTTGTAAAGAAATAATGAGCATAGTATTAACTGATATTGTGTTTCAAGTGTTCCTTCTTTTCTACATTCAATGTCTTTCTTGACTTAAAAACTTTGTCCAACAAACTTCAACCGGTGACTTTGGATCAGCACAATGAGTTTAAAGCGTAAATATGTTCTTATTGAATGTTTCAAGGCCTGTGGCTTAGACGGCGTATTCTGTTTTGACGACTTTATACAGCTTGTCTGACAGGCGAATTCTGAACGGCAGTTTGATCGTTACACTGTCGCCTTTGGTCGCTGTATCTTTTTGCTCATCATTGACAAACATTTCCTCCAATACTATTTCCTGAGCACCGGTAGTAGGTCCTGTAATCAACAAAGTATCTCCTGCCTTAATATCATAGGCCTGAATAAGAAACTCACCTATCTGAGCTTTGGGGAAATAATGTTTACCCACACCTACATAAACTTTCTTTTGAGTCGCTTGTGAACCCGGAGTTTTACTCCATTCACCCAACTTTCTACCCAGATAATAACCACCCCAGAAACCGCGGTTGTAAACCTTACGCAATTCTTCCATCCAAAGCTCCACTTTATCCGGTGTATAAGTTCCTTCGGCAATAGCATCAATAGCCTCGCGGTAGGTCTTGATGGTTTTCGCAACATATTCAGGCGCACGACCACGACCTTCTATTTTTAAAACACTTATGCCGGCCTCTACAATTTCGTCGAGAAAATCGAGGGTACACAAATCTTTTGGCGACATGATATATTCATTGTCTATTTCTAATTCGTGACCATTTTCTTTGTCTATGACGGTATAAGGTTTACGACAATTTTGTTTACACGCTCCACGATTAGCACTGGAATTAAACGTGTGTAAACTCATATAACATTTACCTGACACAGCCATACACAATGCCCCGTGACCAAAAACTTCAATTTCAACCAATCGTCCTGACGGACCGCGTACATCTTGTTGTTTGACCTGATCTGCCAATTTTTTAACTTGACCCAGACTTAATTCCCGGCTCAAGACCACCGTATCGGCAAACATGGCATAAAACTTTAATGTTTCAATATTGGTAATATTGATTTGGGTAGAAATATGAACTTCCATCCCAATACTTCTCGCATATGCAATCACCGCCTGATCCATCGCTATCACTGCTGTAACATCAGCTTCTTTGGCCTTGTCGAGCAAAGTTTTGATGATGGTCAAATCGTGATCATAAATGATTGTATTGAGTGTAAGGTAAGTTCTTACCCCTTTAGCTTTACAGCGTTTGGTAATTTCTGGTAAATCATCCAGCGTAAAATTGATCGATGCATGGGCACGCATATTGAGCTGTTCTACCCCGAAATACACCGAATCCGCACCATTATCAATAGCCGCTTGCAATGATTCAAAACTGCCGGCAGGTGCCATAAGTTCTATGCCTCCTGATTTTGTCATAGGAAAGTATTGTAGTTTTTAGTGGGGCAAAGATAACAAACTCTGTAAAACGTTCATCGGGTGGCTTTAAAACCACCCGATGACTAAAATTTATATCTTCAAAGATTTGAATAATTCTATAATCCGGGGATCTGAAGGTCTGGGTGCACTTGACGACACAATATTACCATCAGGATCAATAAGAATAAACCTAGGAATACCTTTGATTCCGTAATTGACTACAAAATCTGATTTCCAGTCTTTATCTGCAAATAACTGAACGCCAACCATATTTTTTTCGGCAATCATCGCACGCCATTTGTCTTTATCTTTCTTACGATCAACAGAAATACTTACAAAAGTTATATTCTTACCGTGGTATTGTTTTTCCAGCTTTATCAGATGAGGAATCTCTGCCTTACAAGGACCACACCAAGTCGCCCAAACATCTATATAAAGATATTTGCCTTTTAAATCTGACAACGATGTTGTACCACCTTTATAATTTTCATAATTCACAAATTCAGGTGATTTATTCCCTTTGGCTATTTTTGACATAGTTGCCACTTCGGTGATTAATTCTTGTTTTGTTTCTTCATTCTGAATTAAAGCTAATACCTCTTTCACTACATCTGCATTTTCTTTATTATAGATTTCTTGATAACTGAAAAGATCGCTGGCCAGACCATCTCTCAAAACGCCTGCCGGCATGGCTTTTAACTTTTCAAGAGAAGCTTTAATATAAGCATCTCTATCAGTTCCCGTTTCTTTCATAATCTCATCAATAAACTTGCGGTGCACAATCATAGCGAAAACCCTATTGTTTTTATAAAGCTCTTCATCAGTCAGGTCAAGGTTTTCATAGGGATTCGGAAAATCCGCACTTACTTTGAAATCTTTATTTTTAGTCACAAATTGATGATAAGGCTCATATTGTAATAATTGGAATGCACGGGATATTGTCAGGTTTTCTTTGGCTATCTGAGCAAATGATTTATCCTTGACAGCATCTGCCAGTTCATTTAACGCTTTAAAGTTAGCCTCAGTTTTTGATAAAAAATCAGCTTCCTCCAATGCATATAATTCCTGAGGATTACCGGTATTTTTTTCGTTGACCAAGTACTTCTGCGCCTGATAGTTATTAGCTTCCGCACCTTTACCGGTATAGGCTACTGTTTCGTCAAATTCATTAGTATCCAGAGTTATATTGACATCATATCCATTTTTAAGATACATTCTGGTGACTTCGTTACCGGCTTTGAAATCGTAAAAACCATCGGCCTCGTGAATAGTATCTTTAAACGTACCATCCTCGGCTAATTTGGCTACCAAAACCTTTTCGCCTTTATTATTGGTAATACTGACTTCATCAGACAATGGGTTTATAATTTTCCCCGAAACTAAAGCATATTCAGGTGTTTTGTCCGTATTACAAGACATCAATAGCACGATAATACTGAGTAATAAAAAAATACGTTTCATGTGTTTAATTAGTTTGTTTATTAAAGGTAAAAAAGAACCGATGGACAACTGGCGCATCGGTCATTAATGTTAGTTATATCTATTTTATTGTTCGTTGATAGCTTCTTTGATTTTTTCTTCCAGCTCATCCATCAATTCAGGGTTATCCTGTATCAGATTTTTAACTGCTTCCCGTCCTTGTCCCAATTTGGTTTCACCATAACTGTACCAGGAACCACTTTTTTTGATGATATCATAATCCACACCCAGATCTATTATTTCGCCAACCTTAGAGATTCCTTCACCGTAAATGATATCAAATTTTGCCACTTTAAACGGCGGAGCCACTTTGTTTTTGACGACTTTTACTTTGGTCAGATTTCCTCTGAGTACGTCACCTTCTTTGATAGAAGTACTTTTTCTGATGTCCAATCTGATAGACGCATAGAATTTCAAGGCATTTCCTCCCGTAGTGGTTTCAGGATTACCAAACATCACACCTATTTTTTCACGTAACTGGTTGATAAAAATAACTGTACAATTGGTTTTGTTAATCGCACTGGTCAATTTTCTGAGCGCCTGAGACATCAATCTGGCGTGTAATCCCATTTTACTATCGCCCATCTCCCCTTCTATTTCACTTTTGGGTGTCAATGCAGCCACGGAATCTATTACAATAAGATCTACCGAGCCTGAACGTATCAAATTATCGGCTATTTCAAGAGCCTGCTCACCATAGTCGGGTTGTGATACTACCAGATTATCGACATCTATCCCCAGATTTTCCGCGTAATAACGGTCAAAAGCGTGTTCGGCATCTATAAAAGCCGCTATTCCTCCTTGTTTTTGAGTTTCAGCAATAGCGTGCAGAGTCAGTGTCGTTTTCCCTGAGGATTCAGGACCAAAAATTTCGACTACACGACCTCGCGGATAACCACCTACGCCAAGGGCTATATCTAACCCCAACGAACCTGTAGGAATAGCCTCTACTTCTTCTACTGCCGCATCCCCCATTTTCATTACGGTACCTTTACCATAGATTTTATCCAGTTTATCCAGCGTCAGTTTCAGCGCTTTGAGTTTATCTTGTTTTTGTTTATCGTCTGCCATTTAGGTTTATTTTATATTAATACAACAATATCTTTTTTTTACAACTTTCTCAGTAAGCGGCACAAAGATATGAATAATCGCGAACTTAGTACGCGCGTGATTTAACCTCTTGTCATTATCCAATGCTCCGATACAAGAATACAGAATTTTAAAGATTCAATCCTGCAAAGGTTTTGTTTCTTGGATACAAGGCGACCAAATCATCAACAAATCCCTTTACTAAATAAGGTTCTTCAGTGATTTCAAGATAGACCTTAACCAGAAAATACGTCGCCAAAGTCTTATCTATTAGCTCCTCTGAATTGGTCATTTGCTTTAAATCATTGATCAAAGGTTCTTTTTTGATGCCCGTAAACGGTAAATATTTCTGTTTTGTGAGTTTAAATATATTGAGATAAATCTGATAAAAGCTTTTATACCTGCCTTCTAACCGGGAGGCATCAAAATGCTTGATAAAAGATTCTATTTTAAAAAAATATTGCAACATCTTCACCCTTTCTTTTTGAATAGACTTCAATCGCACCAAATAGTTTAAATAGATGAGTTCCAACAATTCTTGCTCATGGGTTTCAGGTGTTACACGGTCAAGCTCTTGCAGTAAAAACGTTTCTAAGTCATGATAAGTCTCAGGGTTATTTTGTGCTACAGCTTTCCACCATTCCAGATCGCATAACAACCAATGGTATGATGTATGTCTCAAGTTTTGTTTTTGATCCTTCAAAAGTTGCGTGGCAACCCCAAAATCCTGATTGTATATATGATAAAAGATTTCATTGGTGATGTCCGGTTCATCGGATGGAATTGAGGTTACATCAGTATGCGGGACATCGTTAAATAAAAGTGTTATGTAAAGAATTAACATTTTCATAGCCTGCTACTCCGCCAATTGTTGATCGACAATTGCTAAAACCTGCTTATAAATACCGGCTTTATGACGTTCAATTTTCTTTACGGCCAATAATTTTGCTTTGTTATATCCACCACTATAATACCTGTTAAACCAAGAGGACATCACTAACAGCCCGTCTATAATACCATAAGTTGCCACAGTATAACCGGTATAGGTCAATATGGCGCCTATCAGCAATATCGAATTTAAACCATTTTTCCAATCCCCCAGATAAAACTGACCCAATCCGGGTAAATATTTACTCATTTTCTCTATTCTCTCAGGGTTATATTTTTTCCGGAATGCTTCAAACTCATCAAATGCATCCACAATCATCATATCATGAGACTGGTCAGTGATATCTAAAAAGTATTGTTCGCTCTCGTTAAAATCATCTAATCCAAAATAACATATGGCAAAGTAAAGGTTCTGTTTATTTTTAAAATATAGATTATCGCTCTCCGGTAGATCAAAGAGTTCATTGAGCCCCATTAAATAATTACGGTCGGACAGATAGCACTGAACTTTTTCAAAAACAATTTCTTTTTTTATACTGTCATTTGGTTCCGTTTTCCAGGCATAATTATAATACTTTAAGGCTTCATTATGATTATGGTCGGATTTATAAATACGCGCTATTTTGATATAAATATCATCATACTTTTTGTCTTGATCAAAAAAGAACACCCTCTGATACTCTTTTAAAGCAAGTTGATAGTTCTGATTATCATATTGAACATCAGCCAGGGCTTTTATGGTAGCAATATCCTGTGCAAACACATTAATATTGACAATACTAAAAAGTACTATAAATAATAGTCTCTGCATTTTTCTGGTATTGTATTCTTAATTTCTGATTGTATTTTTTCACTGCCCTGTGGGAACCCCATACGTTAGCCGTATAAAAACTAACAGCCAAGCCTCCAAAAATCCAACCATTGGCACTTTGGATGCCTTTTTTTGAAAAAGCCCTGTAAGAAGCATAAGCATTGGTCGCAACAAACAAGAAAGACATCAAAGCATCTCCCCACCTGTTGACATAGGCTTTACCACTACCCGGCAACACTGCTGACATCAACACAGCTAATCCCGGGCTCTTATACTTTATATGTGTAAAGTCCTTTGTCACGGTCACCAATTCATCGTACGGGTAAGACAGATTGATGTCTTTATGCTGTGAAGTCCATAGTTGTAGCCCGTTATAATCCTTTGAAACCCAAAGCTTACTCAATTCATAAAAACTTTTGTCATGATCCGGCAGTTGAGACAGGAGCAAATTGTACTTGTCAGAGAAATCATTACATGTAAGCGAAAACTTCAAATACTCAGCTGAAAAATCATGATGTTCAAAGATTCTATTGTTCTCTGCCAATATTTCATATGATTTGTCCATCTTATGGCATTTGTGTCCTAATCTGTAGGTTTGGACAAGTTCTTTGATAACGGCTGTATCTTTGGGCAGGAGGTAATGAATACGCTCATATTCCTGTGAAGCAAACTCATATTGTTGTGAAGACTTAAGGTAACGGGCAAATTTCAAGATGTTGTCATAAGACATTAAATCTTCCTGAGCCAATACCAATAACGGACACAATGACAATAAAATACTAATCAACCGGGTCATAGAATCGTTTTATATTTTGATCAAAATGGTAGTGATGAGACTTAACTAACGGATGGCATCTGGACAACCTGTCAAAGGTGTATAACCATCCTTGGATTACCCCCTTTTTAGTAAAAGCATCAACAGCATATACCGAACACGACGGTGTAAAGACACAAGAGGGTACATCCTGAGAAGACAAAAAGGTTTTATAAAACAGAAAACCGCCTCCTAAAATAAATTCAAATTCATTGGAAGCCTTCTTTAAAGGTGCCGAATAGTCTGTTTGTTCCTGATTTACCTCAAAAAGACTTCTCAAGTCTTCATCAATAATTTGCTGTGCAGAAATTGGTGCAGTGCTTAACCATACGACTAAAAAAAGACAATAATTGAATAGAGCTTTATAAGGCACTTGTTTTATAATGGTATTTGGTGTCATTTTGCATATCATTGACAACAATATTTTTGAATTCTGTTACCTGATAACTTTTCTCTTGTTTATCATTATAAAGTATTTGAACGACCTGATGCGGAAACTCAAACCCATCATCCGTCTTATAATCTCTAAAAAACTGCTGGTTGAGCATCTTTTGCCCGTCGCCCATAATCACGACACTCTCCAATCTGTTGTTCTTCTTGGCTAAAACAATATGGTCTAAGGTCTCAATGTTAACATCCGGAATACTCCAATAAGATAAAACGAGATCGCCCTGCTTTTCTACTTTGACAATTCTATATATTGAATTTCTCAAACCAAAGTCTTTCAAATTGGCATTCAAAGCTAAATGAAAAATTGTAAATTCGTTGATAGCCGGAATACCAGATTTTCCAATCAGCTTTTTATCCTTGTCAAAGCGGTGTATTAGCGTATCTTTGATAACCCATTTTTCTTTTTGAGGGAAATTAATATCGTAAATTAACTCTTTGTAGTTTTTATCGTAAAAAACCTGACCTTTTGTCAAATTCAAATGTCCTTCATAATCCTTGATTTTTATAACAAAATCTGCTTTTATACGGTAAAAATCCTGTGCATTGACCACATAAATAAAACCTATCAAAAACAAAAGCATCAAACCTTTTTTTAACATCGTGCCACTCATATTATATTGAATCTATCTTTATTATATATCATTCTAAAAAAGAAACTGCCTCAGAAGTGGAGTGTTTGTCATTGTAATCTTAACGAAACGTCTAACTACCTGATCTCAGGTATTAAGGGTTTTACCATCCGATTTGTCTTGTCAAAAAAACAAGCTCAAAATGACAACTTTATTAAACTTTTGAGACAGTTTGTTATAAAAATGTCTTAGTATATTATTTGCGCGATTTAGATACAAGATGTGAGACAACCCCAATAACAACAGCACTGGTAACACACCCATATAAAGATTTTTTAGTTTCTTGCTTATCTCCATCAGTCATAATATAAACTATTACGATACCGGCGACACTCAAAACAAATCCCCAAATAAAAGAAGGAATACCCAGTGGCCCATAAATACTTCCGGCAGGAGCCGGAACAGCGCTAAGATTGAGCGCTAAATCATTAGCATTAAGTTCCAAATCAGTGTATGTGAAGTCCTCATGAACATCGAGATAATCTTCAATGTTATTGAGTTCAAGCATAGCCAACTCCAGTGCTTCCTCATCTAATTGAAAAACAGAGGCATCTACACTTTCCGGTATTCTATCGATAGGTAAAGGCACTGCAACGGCAAATGTTTGAACAAAAAACATCAAGACTGCCATCAACACGCTTGTAATTTTTAAAAAAAACTGTTTCATAGAAAATATTAAACGGTTAATAAAAGCGCAAATATAAACATAATACAAAGATGAATAGAAGGCATACACTTATATTTCATTACATTTATCGAGACCAAATCAGGTTACCGGTATATTACTAACAAAAAACAGCAATTACTGATGACCGACAAGTATCTGACCAACTAAAATGGAAAAATAAAATAAACTTGGAATCACGAGTTCACCACTCCATTGCATATCCAATTAATACCCATCAAAACAAGTAATAAGAAATACATCAAAAATCACATTATATTGTATATTCTTTAAAAAACATAAACTTTAACAACTTATATCGACCGGTTTACAGACTTATGCCTATCTTTGTTAAAAAATAGACAATAGTAATTATTAAATCTATTAATTATGAAAAATTTGCTTTTATCAATCATTTTTATTTTTGCTGCTTTATGGTCTGTTAACGCTCAAGACATATCAAAGCACAGCTTAGGCTTACGTTTGGGTGACAGTGGAGGACTCGGAGCAGAAATTTCATACCAACACGGTTTGAAAAACAACAAGCGTTTAGAACTGGATTTAGGTTTTAGAAACCACAGCACATATAGTGCTTTTAAAGTCACCGGTTTATACCAATGGGTTTGGAAGCTGGACGGTAATTTCAACTGGTATGCGGGTGTCGGTGGAAGTGTGGGATCATGGGGCATAAACAAAGACCATCCGAAGGAATATGAAAACATTGACGGCACTGCTTTTATCAATGTTGACGGGGACATAGGAATTGAGTATTTATTTGATGTGCCTATTCAAGTTTTTCTGGATCTAAGGCCTGAAATAGGTTTGTTGGGAAATTATGGCGACACTATAGACTTTGATGTAGCTTTAGGTGTACGTTACAGATTTTAATTCTGACACAAAACATTTCTCAAACCCTAAACGCTATTTATATACAACCTTAAACATTATAACCATGAAAAAATTATTTGTTTTAAACCTGATGCTTTTCATTTTCCTGATAGCTTGTAAGAAAGACGAAGACACTCAAGTCACCATAAACACAAAACTTTCCGCAACAGAACAATTCAATCTATTCTCAACAGCTGTTACCGGGACAACTTCCTATTCAAAAAACTTTGATATCGACCTGAGTAATGCAGATACCCAAGCCTATATAAACCAAATAGAAAGTATAGATATTACTGCTATAACCTATAAACTATCTGATTTTTCCGGAGACGTCACAGGAACAATTTCCGGATCTATCATGTATAACGATATGCTTTTAACAACGTTTGAAGATCTTGTAGTGAGTGAAGCTACCGAAGAAGGAACTGTGTTTGAGGTTATAACCCCTGAAACATTCAGTGCCATTGAAGAAAGTTTAGACACCAGTGGAAATGCTACAATCACAATTGACTTTACTTCTGATAATCCTAACGATATGATGAATTTCAGTATTACTTTGGGAATTAATGTATCGATTGTAGCCAATACTATTTAAACGACTGATATCCAAAGCCATTTACACATGAAAAAAATTTTAGTTATCATATTATTCTCGGGCGTTTTGAGCACTCAAGCTCAAATAGAGAACCTATTCTCTGCAAAAGGCGATGCACAGATCTATATGGAACATTATATGACACCTGTGCTCCACGGGCTTATGTATGGTCTGAACAACAGTTGGTACACCACCTCAAAAACACACAATGCCTATGGCTTTGATTTGTCTCTATCTGTGTCAGCCACAATGATACCCGATGAGTATAGAGTTTTTAAATTTTCTGCCTCAGACTATCAATACCTCAATCTGGAAAGCGGTAGTAGTGATTTACCTACCTTAGCCGGTAGTGACACTAACAGTGTGTTGTCTGTTAATAACGAATTGGGGAGCATCTCTTTTGAAGCGCCAAAAGGGATTGGAGATCAATGGCCTGAAGATTTTGTATTGCCCTTAGCCATACCCACCCCTATGTTTCAGGCAGGTTTGGGGCTACCTTCCAAAACCGATCTTAAATTACGTTATGTTCCTAAAATCGCCAATGAAGGAGTTTCATTCGGATTGTTTGGCATTGGTGCTCAGCATGACCTGACCCAATATTTGGCTTTTATGTCTGAAAAACCGACATTATCCATCTCTGCACTTGCAGCCTATACCAACACCCAACTCAAATATGTGTTTCCTGAAAATGCTGATAACGCCGGCAATAACCAAAGAATGGAAATGGGTGTCAATGCTTATACATTTCAGGTTATCGGCGGTATTAACCTGAAATTTATCGATGCTTATTTAGGTCTGGGTTATACCGGTGGGAATACTTCATGGAGTGCTCTAGGGACTTATAACTATGACTTTAACAACGACGGCATTTATACGACTAATGAAACTATTGTAGATCCTCTTGACTTAAAGTTCAACGTTTCAGGCTTTAAAGCTACCACAGGTATGAGGTTCAACTTAGGACCGGTTAAATTATTTGCCGATTATACTTTTCAGAAATACCCGGCTTTCACCACTGGTTTGGCAGTAAGTGTCAACTAAAACACACGCTACCGGCAACACAAAACTTCTATAGTCTGCTAAAAAACCTATTTTTATGTTTTATAGCAGGCTATAATTTTATTCCATCATAATACTCAACTCCAACCAGCGCTCTTCTTTAGTTTCAATGGCTCTGACAATTTGCTCTAACTTCTGGCCTTTGTCATACATTTGTTCCTCCGAAATAGTCTGGTTGACAAAAGCATCCTCTATGGCTTTCTTTTGTTTCTGCAATTGTTCTAAATCTTCTTCCAACTGCTTAAACTCCATTTTTTCTTTATAACTCAAAGATGTCTTCTTGGCCGGTTGTACCTGTTTGTCTGCTTTGTTGCTTGCAGTTGGTCTGGATTTAACTTTATTATTCTCTGCAATCCTGTAATCCGAATAATTGCCAGGAAAATCTCTGATTTGTCTATCTTCCAATACAAACAAATGATCCACAATCTTATCCATAAAATAACGATCATGCGACACAACCAGTAATGTTCCCGGGTAATCCAAAAGGAATTCCTCTAAAATATTAAGTGTGACAATATCCAAATCATTGGTAGGTTCATCGAGAATAAGCACATTAGGATTCTGTATAAGTACCGTACACAGATACAATCTTTTAAGCTCACCTCCACTCAATTTTTCCACATAATCGTACTGCTGTTTGCGGTCAAACAAAAAGCGCTCCAGTAAATTACCGGCAGAAAGTGTCCTCCCTTTGGTCAATGGAATATAATCTCCAAAAGCGCGGATAACCTCTATGACCTTTTGCCCGGGATTGACCCTGATACCGCTTTGGGTGTAATAACCCATTTTTACCGTTTCCCCAATCACTATTTTTCCCTGATCGGGTGGGATATGTCCGGCAATCATATTGAGCAAGGTTGTTTTACCGCTACCATTCTTACCGACAATTCCTATACGGTCATTTTTTTTGAAAACATAACTGAAATCCTTGATATAGTTAATCCCATCATAAGATTTTGACACATGATGTAATTCTATAATCTTACTACCCAACCGCTCCATATTGATTTCCAATTCTACTTCGCGTTCCTTTTTATAGGATTTGGCCAGGCTTTCAGTAACATAAAACGCGTCAATACGGGATTTAGATTTGGTTGTACGGGCTTGTGGGGTTCGCCTCATCCAATCTAATTCTTTACGGTAGAGGTTCTTTGCCTTTTCTATGGTCGCTTTTTCTATGGCCTGACGCTCTTCTTTCTTTTCCAGAAAATAGGAATAATTACCGGTGTATTTATAGATTAATCCCTGGTCTAATTCTATAATTTCATTGCACACGCGTTCCAGAAAATAACGGTCGTGTGTTACCATAAACAATGTCAGTTTGGTCGTGTTGAGGTAATTCTCAAGCCACTCTATCATCTCCAAATCCAAATGATTGGTGGGCTCATCAAGAATGAGCAATTCGGGCTGTGCCAGTAAACAAATTGCCAAACCCAAACGCTTTTGCTGACCACCGGATAGTTCTTCTATCTTTTGATCAAGGTTTTCCAGATTGAGTTTGTATAAAATCTGCTTGTACTGGGTTTCAAAGTCCCAGGCATGATGTTGCTCCATCAAGTCAAACGCCGCCTGATACTGTTCTGTATCCTCCGGATGCAAAATAGCTTTTTCATAACGGGCAATCACATCCAATATGGGATTGTCAGTATTTAAGATGGTTTGTTCTATGGTGAGTTGGGGGTCAAATGTCATTTTTTGAGACAAATACGCTATTTTTAACCCTGTACGTTTGACAATCTGACCTTCATCAGCCGTTTCATCACCGGCAATGATGTTGAGTAAAGTCGTTTTCCCCGTCCCATTTTTGGCTACAAATGCGATTTTTTGCCCCTGATTAATCCCAAAGGATATATCGTGTAAAATAACCCTTTCTCCAAAAGATTTTCCTATGTGTTCTACTGACAGTAAATTCATAGGAGCAAAGATAGATATTTAGTGGCATATTTATGAAGATCGTTAAACCAGTCCGTACGCCGGATGCTCGCGTTTAAGTATGGTTACTACTTGGGACGGTACAACTTTTACCGCGATATATATAAACAGACTTACACAAACCAAAAACATCGCAACAATGATATCCATTAAAGGGGACCAGGTCACTTTATCGACAAACTGTATCATCATTTGCATCGGTAAATAGGTCAAACTAAGTAAACCTCCGAGGTTACCAATAGCGCTTTCATACATATATTTTTTTCCGGTTCTCTCCTGACGGGCCTTGAGATTTTTACCAAATTTATAAAAGACATAAAACGGAAAAGCCATGAGAACCAACCCTATAAGACCTATAATCACTTCATTATGATTGACCAACCTGAATACAGCAACCAAAGCTACAATTGACGCCACGGTCAAAACTATTTTTGGGATTTTAAAATACTTGACATAAGCGCTCCAAATCAATTTTCTATAACGTTTTTCCATCACTGCGCGCCGTTTATCCACCACATCCATAAACCCAAAAATACCGAATTTTTTAAACGACTGCATTTTTGCTTCCTCAAAAGTCAAGGACGGATTATCTACCCAAATTTGTTCAATATCATTGGCAAGGTGATCCACGAGCTCACATTGTAAATCATACCATTCCACAAAATGTTTGCGGGTAAACTGAAACAGTTCGTCTATATGTTGATCCGTGAGTTTCATGTATTAGACCAGCTCATATTCAGGATGTTTTTCAGCTATTGCCCGGCTTATTTTCGGCGGTAAAACCACAAAAAGGACTATAAAAAGGACTAATACCAAGACAAACACAGCCGACACTATAATATCGGTTCTATAACTCCATTGACTGATGTTTAACCTGAAGGC
>PDWI01002785.1_pt1 | contig 25773 bp, 25 predicted proteins | sample 1430891 | NCBI WGS metagenome assembly PDWI01 (sample SAMN01162508, study PRJNA174530) | Oral metagenome, whole genome shotgun sequencing project. | biome: Marine environment; feature: Marine mammal; material: Swab sample of the gingival sulcus; isolation source: swab sample of gingival sulcus...
TAATGAATTTGGAAGTTTTTCCATTAAAAAAACACTGATTTCTTAGCGTTTGTTTGATTTAATATTTTATATTTTATTGATTAAGTGTCGAAAACCCGTTTTTTTAAAAAAGCCCTTTACAAAGAACATATGTTCTGTTATACTTTTTCCATACCGAACAAATGTTCTTTAGGAAAGGAGGAGCTAAAATGACTGCAAAACATTATAGGGAATTGATAAACAATATATTAGGGGTTACATCATTACTGATTGTAGCATTTTTCTTCTGCTACTACTTCTTTAGCGTTGTAGATTACACAAAGCTAGTTTAAAAAAATTTAAAAAAATTTTCCTAACCAAGCTCTACCAAGTTTGATTTGAGAAGATAAAACATATACAATATAACAAAAGCAAAATCCTTAAAGCGAAGCATTAGTCACTCTTAGTCTATCGCTGATGGTTCAACACTACTGGTACACTCGTTTGCGTATACCCTAAAAAGCAAGGCTTGTATTGGGACCCGTGAGTTTCTTTGCGCTTATGCGATGCACCTCACCTATAATGGGGATTTTCACTGGTCAAATTGCAGCCTAGAAGCATTTGTACGAGCATTCGCCCTCCTCATGTAGGTTTTACTACACTGCGTCGGGTCTCAGCTCTATCAAATGCATCTATCCAAGCAATTTTCCTCAGCGAAAAGGTTTAGAATTAAAAAAAGGGATGTACGCAAACCGGTAATGAAAGTCATGGGCAAAATATTATGAAACGTTGTCCTATCTATGGAAGGAAAATATTATGGCTTTTTCAATAAAACTAACAGAAGAAGAAAGAAAGCTTGCTAATAGTTATGCCTCTCTACACTCTATTTCATTAGAAGAAGCTTTTAAAAGTGCGCTATTTGAAAAAATTGAATATGAATATGACGTTAAATCAGCAGACGAAGCTTACGAAGAATACTTAGAAAATGAAGAAAAGAGCAGACCAATACAAGAATTTTGGGATGAGATAAACCTGTGATATTTTCTTTTTAAATTTAACTTATATTATTTTATATCCTCTAAAAGCTCTGCCAAAAGGCGGAGTTGTTTTTTATCTCCTGACTTTATAACATCTATAAGGTGGTCTGAAAACAGGTCTTTTCTGCGCTCATAGGTTATCTTTAAAGATTCTAGGTACCGCCACTTATCAATGTTTCCGTGGTGTCCACTAAGTAATATTTCTGGAACCTTTTCTCCCTTATAGTCTTCAGGTCTTGTATAATGTGGGTATTCCAAGAGATTGTCTTCAAAACTCTCTTCGGATAGAGATTCTGATTTACCAAGAACCCCATCTACATGACGAGAAATTGCATCTATAGATACAGCTGCAGCTAATTCTCCACCTGTTAGCACATAATCCCCAATAGAGATTTCCTCATCTACATACATATCTATAATTCTCTGGTCAAATCCCTCATAGTGTCCGCAGAGCATTACAAGGTGATCATACTTTGATAGCTCTATTACCTTTTTCTGTGAAAGCTTTTCACCCTTAGGACTAAAGTATATAACGTGAGCCTTGTCAGATGATATATCCTCTAGGGCAGATTCCACGGGTTGAACAGTCATAACCAGCCCAGCTCCGCCACCATATGGAGCGTCATCAACCTTTCTGTGCCTGTTGTTTGCATAATCCCTGTACTGGTGAACCCTTATATCAATATGCCCTAGATCTATCGCCCTCTTTAGTATACTCTCTGAAAGAGAAGCCTCTACCATACTTGGAAATAGAGTAAGAACATCAATCTTCATCGTAAAGCCCCTCTATTAGATCTACTGAAAGCCTCATATTTTCTAAGTCTATCTCCTTGACAAATTCTTTTACATTGGGTAGCATCCAAGTTTTTCCAGCATTGTCTACTTCAAAGATGTTGTGCTTAGGTAATTTTTTTATACCTACAACCTCCCCTAGGCTTCTTTCGTCAAGGTCAAATACCTCTGCGCCTATCAGGTCTTCAAAAAAGAAGGAGTCGTTTCCAAGAAATAGATCTTTTGACTTTTCATCTAAGTAAACCAAGGTGTTCTTTAAGTCTTCGGCTTGGTCTATAGAATCCACACCCTCTAATTTTAAGATTACTAAACCCTTTGCAAGCTTTAGCTTTTCTATCTTATATGGATTGTCCTCGTCTTCTCCTAAAAAGATCTTATCTACCCTATCTAGGTCTTGGGGTTGGTTTGTGTAGGGATATAGTTTGACGTCTCCCTTTAACCCCCTAGTTGAGATTATTTTACCTATACATAACATGGCTTGATACCTTTCTCATAAAAAATAAAAAGGCACACCAACCTATAAAAGTAGTGTGCCTTAGCGTATATTGCTACTATTCGCTTATTATTTCTACGTTAATCCTCTTCTCTAAATTTACAGAAGAAGCCTTAACAACTGTTCTTATAGCCTTGATTATGCGGCCTTGCTTTCCTATTACTCTACCTATGTCGTCATCAGCAACTCTTATTTCGTAAGTTATCCCCTCTTCAGTTTCGATTTCCTTGATGTCCACTTGGTCTGGAGTATGTACTAGGTTTGTCACGATAACATTTACTAATTCTTTCATAATCTTCACCTTTTGCCTTTTGTCTTGATGTTATAACTTAACTTATGCCTCTTCAGTTGTCTCTTCTTCAGCAGGAGCTTCTTCTACAGGAGCTTCTTCGACAACTACTTCTTCTTTTACTTCCTCAGCCTTGACAGCTGGTTCTTCACTTGGAACGTAATTCTTGTCTCTTGACTTCTCTATGATTCCCAGTCTGTTAAACAGGCCTCTAACTGTATCAGTAGGCTGTGCTCCATCTCTGAGCCACTTAATAGCCCTATCTTCTTTTACTACTAATTCTACAGGCTTTACTATTGGATTATAGTACCCTATTTCCTCGATAAAACGACCGTTTCTTGGCGACCTAGAATCTGCTACTACAAATCTGTAAAAAGGTCTTTTCTTAGCGCCCATTCTTCTCATTCTGATTTTAACTGCCATAAATCCTCCTAATTTTTCCTTAAATTATTTACTCAAACCCAAACTGGCTTTAAAGTATTCTAAACTAAAACTACATATCGAACGGAAGGTCCATTCCCTTTGGCAACTTCATTCCCTTTGGCAATTTACCCATCTTTCCGTTTTTCCCCATCATCTTTTTCATCATCTTTTGCATGTCGTTAAATTGCTTTATAAGCCTATTTACGTCTGCAACGGTTGTCCCACTACCAGCGGCAATCCTCTTTCTCCTACTAGCGTTTAGTATGGAAGGTTTCTGCCTTTCCTTTATAGTCATACTCTGTATGATTGCCTCTGTCCTAACCATATGTTTAGGATCTATATTAGCCTGTGAGAGCGCCTTTTTATTAAGACCGGGTATCATGCCAAGTATGTCCTGAAGTGGACCCATCTTCTTCATTTGCTGAAGCTGCTGTAAAAAGTCTTCCAAAGTAAACTGAGATTTTTTGAGCTTTTTAGCCATCTTTTCAGCTTCTTCAAAGTCCAAGTTCTCCTGAGCCTTTTCAATAAGACTTAGTACGTCACCCATTCCAAGTATCCTATTAGCCATCCTATCTGGATAGAAGGGTTCTAGGTCTGAAAGCTTTTCTCCAACACTGGCAAATTTGATTGGCTTCCCTGTTACAGCCCTAGCTGAAAGCGCAGCACCACCTCTAGTATCACCATCAAGCTTAGATAAAATTAAACCCGTTATTTCAAGCTTAGAGTTAAATTCCTCAGCTACGTTTACGGCGTCTTGACCAGTCATGGCGTCAACTACTAGCAAAATCTCTACTGGATTTAGAGCTTCCTTTATCTCTGTTAATTCGCCCATAAGCTTGTCGTCTATGTGCAATCTACCAGCGGTGTCTATTATGACTACATCGTTAAAGTACTTGTTTGCGTGCTTTATTGCCTCGTTAGCTATCTTCAAAGGTTTTTCTTCTATACCCATATCAAAGACAGGCATATCCAAACTCTTACCCAAGACCTTTAACTGGTCTACCGCTGCGGGTCTGTAAACGTCACAGGCTACCATAAGCGGCTTTTTCCCCTGCTTTCTTAAATGTGAAGCTAGTTTTGCAGTAGCTGTTGTCTTACCAGCACCCTGTAGACCAACCATCATATAGACGCTAGGTGGCTTAGAGGAAACCTCAAGTTTAGTAGCGGTCTCTCCCATAAGCTTGCAGAGCTCTTCGTTTACAATCTTTATTACCTGCTGCCCTGGAGTCAAGCTCTTCATAACGGATTCTCCAACCGCACGTTCGCTTACATCCTTGACAAATTTCTTTACTATTTTAAAGTTTACATCAGCTTCTAGTAGAGCCAATTTTATCTCACGCATAGCCGCCTTTACGTCAGCCTCGCTGAGTTTTCCTCTTCCTGTCAGGGACTTAAAAGCCCTCTGAAGTTTATCCGATAAATTTTCAAATGCCATTTATATTACCTCTATTCTAAATCGCCTTGTTTCCAAAACGTAAGTTTTTTAAATCTGATAAGCGTTTTATTATCTTTTCCTCATCTACATTCTTCAACGAATTCAAGATGTCCTCTAATTCCGATTCCAAGTTTTTAATATAAGCCACAAAACCCACTCCCTTTTCAAAAGTTTCTAGGTTCTTGACTGCATTATTTATCTTGTCGTGAACTCCCTGCTTACTTATGTTTAAAAGTTCTGCTATTTCACTATAACTGAGGTCTTCATAAAGGTGCATTTCAAGGGCCTGCCTCTGCTTTTCAGTCAAGAGGTTACCATAGGCATCCAAAAGTTCCCCAAGCGCCAACCTCTTATCTAAAATTTTCTCTTTCATATCGACCCCGTCAAGTATTATTGCTTAACACCCTAAGATGATACTATAATCAATCACTAATGTCAACAAGAAAATCAGCTGTTCTTTTGAAATATATAAAAAGTGTCATACAAAGACACTTCAGAACACCCACCAAAGTTGGTTATATACAGACCGTTACAGAATAGAACTTCATACAAAAATTTGAAAAACTATAGGTTTTAATAACATTCAGAGTTTAATAAATGGATGAAATTCTAGGAACTTCGCCATTTCAGACAAACAAGAACGACTTAGTTCTAGGAACTAGAGAGATTTCAGGTCGCAGTGTACTAAAAGCGTACATAAGACTTGGAATCTCTCGTATTCCTAAAGAAATAAGGATGTTATTGTTTGTCTGATTTATTAATTTCTGAAGCCTGTGGACCCAAAGCCTCCTGCCCCCCTCTCAGTCTCTTCAACTTCTTCTACTTCTATTACCTCAACCCTCTTATATTCTGCAATTACGAGTTGGGCAATCCTATCACCGTGGTTTAGAGTATAAGCCTCGTTTGAGATATTTACAACGGGTATCTTGAGCTCACCCCTGTAGTCTGAATCTATTGTTCCCACAGCATTTATAAGCGTTATACCGTGTTTTATAGACATCCCACTTCTAGCCCTCACCTGCCCCTCGCACCCTTCTGGAATCTGTAAAAAAAGCCCAGTTGGTACAAGAGCCCTCTCAAGAGGTTCTAATTTTAGTGGTTCTTCGAGGTTTGCGTGTAGATCCATCCCAGATGCCCCCTCAGTCTTATAAGAGGGCAATGGGTTTGTAGATTTATTTACAACTTTAAGTTTTTTTGTCATTTATAAACTCCTAGAGCAAGACCTTGCGTGATAGGTTTATTCTGCCCTGCTTATCGATTTCTATAACCTTAACCTTTATCTCGTCACCCACTGTGAACTTATCCTCTATCCTTCCAAGGTGGTCCTTAGTGAGTTGAGATATATGGCAGAGACCTTCTTTGCCATTGCCTAGGTTTACAAAGGCACCAAACTTCATTATCCTGCTTATCATTCCGTCAAAGACTTCTCCAACTTCTACGTCTTTAACTATAGCCTCTATCATCTTAACGGTCTTTGTTCCAGATTCTCCATCGGGAGCAGTTACGAGTATCACACCGGTATCGTCTATGTCTATCTTAGCACCGGTCTGCTCGATAATTCCGTTTATGACCTTTCCGCCAGGTCCTATTACAGATCCGATCTTGTCTGGAGCAATCTTGAGTGAGAATACCCTTGGAGCGTATTCTGATAGGTCCTCTTTTGGTGATGCTATAGTCTCTTCCATCTTGTCTATTATAAAGATTCTGCCCTGTCTTGCTTGCTCTAGAGCCCTTACTAACACTTCTTCTGGAAGTCCTTCTATCTTTATGTCCATCTGCATAGCGGTAATACCTTCTCTAGTACCAGCAACCTTGAAGTCCATGTCTCCCAAGAAGTCTTCAAGACCTTGGATATCACTCAATATAGCGATGTTGCCCTCTTCTTCTATAAGACCCATTGCTATACCAGCAACGCTGCCCTTTATAGGTACTCCTGCGTCCATAAGTGATAGCGAAGATCCACAGATACTAGCCTGAGAACTAGAACCATTACAAGTTAGAACTTCTGAGACAACCCTTATAGCGTATGGGAAATCCTCAACACTTGGAAGCACTGGAACAAGTGCTCGTTCTCCAAGCGCCCCGTGACCTATAGCCCTTCTGTTTGGTCCCCTCATAAAGCCAGTTTCTCCAACTGAGAATGGTGGGAAGTTATAGTGGTGCATATAACGCTTATCTTCGTCAGAGCCCAGCCCATCTATCCTCTGAGCCTCTCCAAGCGCACCTAGGGTTGTGATCGAAAGCGCTTGAGTTAAGCCCCTCATAAAGAGCCCTGAGCCGTGAGTTCTAGGTAAAATTCCAATCTCTGAAGAAACTGTACGTATTTCGTCTAACTTTCTTCCGTCAGGTCTTATATTTTCAGTAAGAATCATCTTTCTTACAACTGATTTTTCAAGTTTTTTGAGTAGCATATTGATGACGAATACCTCTGAATCGTAGTCATCACCAAGGAAATCTTTTAGCTCATCTTTGATTTCGTCTTTTAGATTGTTAGTAGCCTTAGCCCTTTCCTTTTTGCCAGTATGTCTTACTGCCTCATCCATTTTAGAAGCATAAGATTCAATCTTAGCCTTTACCTCTGGGTTAATCTCTAGGACGGGAACATCAATCTTTTCCTTTCCTATTTCACTTTGGATTCCACTTATAAAGGCGCAAATTTTCTTGATTTCCTCGTGTCCAAATTTTAAAGCACCTAGCATATCCGCTTCTGATATTATCTCTGCTCCAGCTTCTACCATGTTTATAGCGTCACTAGTTCCCGCTACTATAAGGTGTAGGTTGCTCTTTTCTCTTTCTTCTACAGTTGGGTTTATAATGTATTCTCCATCTACCATTCCAACTGTTACTCCAGCAATTGGACCTTGGAAGGGTATATGGGAAACAGAAAGCGCAATAGACGCACCAATCATAGCTACCATGTCAGGTGTGTTATCCTGCTCAACAGATAATACCTCTGCGATTATCTGAACTTCATTGTAAAAGTTGTCTGGAAAGAGCGGGCGTATAGGTCTGTCTATAAGCCTAGCAGTTAGTATTGCATTTTCAGATGCCCTTCCCTCTCTCTTTAAGAACCCGCCAGGTATCTTACCTACAGAGTACATCTTCTCTTCGTAATCTACGCTTAATGGGAAAAAGTCTATTCCTTCCCTAGGCTTATCGCTAGAGGTTGCAGTAACTAGAACTACAGTCTCTCCATAGCTTACCTTACAGCTTCCGCTTGCTAAGTTTGCAAGTTTTCCAATTTCAACTTCCAAAACTCTTCCCGCTATTTCCGTTTTGTAATTTTTTACATTTCTCTCGTAATGAAACATTTAATCCTCCTAAAATTATAATTAAGTGAGAGTTTTACAGAGGACCCGCTTATCCTACTTTGAAATCTTACGAAGATATAACTCATAGGATTTCAAAGTAGGACAGTGAGATATACGAAGTCCTCATTACCAATAAAATAAGTACAGTCGACCATGGTTACCACAGTCGACTGGATTCTTTTAAATCAGTGACTCATTTTACCACTGATCCTATTTTCTTAAACCAAGTTTTGCAATCAATGCTCTGTATGCTTCGATGTCGTTTTTCTTTAGATACTTAAGCAAATTCCTTCTGTGACCAACCATTTTCAAAAGACCTCTTCTTGAGTGATGGTCCTTCTTATGTTCTTTTAAATGTTCGTTTAATTCGTTAATCCTAGCGGTCAGAAGTGCAACTTGCACCTCTGGAGACCCTGTGTCTCCTTCTTTTTTCGCAAATTCAGCAACTATCTCAGCTTTTTTTTCTTTTGTAATCATCTCTATACATTCCTTTCTACACAACACAAACCAAGCCACAAACCGATTTCATAGCCTAGTAAGTGTCGACAACAAGCAAATTATAGCATTTTCAAGGGAAAATGTACAGAAATTATTTTTTTAAGTAACGATTTTTAGCCTTTTATCTAAAGTTTACCCATCTTTTTCAACTGAAGCCAACTCTGACTTAGAATTATATGGCACCTTTGCAGATGGTATTTCCTTTGAAGAATGGTCTAAATGTGCGTCCTGGTCATCAAAGAATATATGCGGGTTAAACGCCTTTAGGAGGTCGTGTTTTGGTACTCCCCCCATAAAAAAGGCTTCGTCAACATTTACCCCCCATTCCCTAAAAGTCAAGATTACCCGCTTATGAGCAGGGCTATTCCTTGAGGTTACAAGTGCTATCCTTATGCTCTCTGGATTCCTCTTTTTAATGGTAAAGAGGGTTCTAAAGAGCTTTGCAAAAGGTCCATCTGGCAAGGGCTGGGTTGCGTTTGCCTTTTCGTATTCCGCAAATGCCTCTAAACCTTGGGTCTTGTATATAAGCTCAGATTCTTCTGAGAATATCACCGCATCTCCGTCAAAGGCTATTCTTATTTCTGCCTCTGATGGTTTAAATTCCTTAGGAGTATCGTAGACCATTGCGGCAGCAAATCCAGCATTGATAGCTGCCTGTACATCTTCTTGGTTTTTTGAGAGGAAGAGATCAACCTTAAAAGGTTCCAAATACTTAGCGATGTTTTCTCCTCCACTAAATGCCGCTCGCTTTATATCTAATCCGGACTTATCTATTGTGTTAAATATCCTAAGACCAGTTTCTGGACTGTTTCTGGACATTATTATAACTTCTACAATTGGCTCTTCGTATACCTTATTCAAGTTCAAAAGACCCTTTATCAACGAAAAGGCTGTCCCCTCACCTAGCTGCTTGTTTTCGTTCTTAACCTGGTATTCAATGTACTTTTGCAAACCCTCTTTTTCAAAGAGCTCATTTTCAAAGCGAAGGTCAAAAAGCGCCCTCGAAGATATACCTATAACCAGTTTATCATCCAAACTATACGGCATAAGTTCTCCTTTCTAACTTAGATCCCCTGGACAATTTCTCTCATAATTTTTTCTATTTTTTGATGCCATTCTGGGTCAGTGGCGTATTTTTTATTTACATCCTCTATAGAGGTTCCGTTATAGTGTTTTCCGCCCTCTGTAAGGTATTCTTTTTTGATATACCTAGCCACCTCATCTATTCCCGTCTCAACATCTGGAAATTTCTTTGCAAAACTATAGGGATTTTCGTCGTACGCCTTAAAGCCAAAGAGGTTGTTTTTATCCCGAGCTATTTTACTAGTCCCCCTACCCGATTCAAGGGCGGCGAGGGCAGACAAAAAGATAGCATTTACGCCGTGGTCTTTTTGGGCTTTTTGAAAATCCACCCCTAAACCCTTCATAGGTGAATCAGAAAAATAAGAATCTATTATATCCTTAGAATCAAAGGTATCTAAACCGATATTTTTTATAATTTCGTCTACGTCTATAGGAAACTTTTTATCTAATCGAATTTTAGAATCAACAGAAAACTGTCCCTTATCTACTTTAGTAGAATTTTTATACTTGGGCTCACTACCCCTTACCTCTAGTTTGTCACTCAAAATCTGATTAAACCTGTCTAGAGCTTTGTAATAGCCACTGCTTTGACCAGCTTGGCTTATTTGTGAAATATCAAAATGCTTTGGATGAGTTTTAATCTTCATATCTTCTATTCGTAATGTATCAAAGACGATATATCGATGCCAATCAGTGAATCCCTAGGTTTTAAGAAGTCTAATTCTATCAAAAATATAGCCTTTACAACATTTGCGCCCTGTTCTTCAACGAGGTCCCTCAGAGCTGCAACAGTTCCTCCCGTAGCCAATAAGTCATCAACCAACAAAACCTTATCCCCTGGTTTTATAGCGTCAGCGTGCATATATAGGGTATCTTGTCCGTACTCAAGGTCAAATGTCTTTGATACGGTCTTATACGGCAGTTTCCCTTTTTTTCTAATAGGAATAAAGGGTTTTTCTAACTTGTAAGCCAAAGGCGTTCCCATTATAAACCCACGAGCCTCCGGAGCTATTATGCAGTCAAAGTCAATATCCTTTACTATCTCAACCATCTGGTCAATAGAGTACGTAAATGCCTCAGCGTCCGCAAGTAAAGTAGTGATGTCTTTGAACCCTATTCCCGGCTTTGGAAAGTCTTGAATTTCCCTAATTTTTGATTTTAAATCCATCATAACCCCTTTAAAATGTATTATATATTAAACCAAATCACAATCCATTATAATATCGAAACTTTTATCATGCAAGCAAAGCATCTATAACTCACAAATAAGACTCCGCTCTCCCTATATCGAATTGTACATGTCTATATACAAATCAGCAGACCTATCCCAAGACAAATCCTTTTTCATAGCGTTTTTTTGCAGCAACTTAAATCCATCTTTATCCCAATTATAGGTATCTACCGCAAATTTCAACACAGAAAAGAAATCGTCTGGGTCAAATCCATAAAATGAAAATCCATCACCCGTCTTTTCATACTTATTATAGGGCTGGACTGTATCCTTTAAACCACCCGTTTCCCTTACTACGGGAAGGGTTCCATAGCGCATCGCTATCTGTTGTGATATTCCGCAAGGTTCAAATAAAGAAGGCATCAAAAACAGGTCGCTCCCGGAGAATATCTTGCGAGCGGTCTTTTCAGAATAGGCGCCGTAATAAACCATCCTGCCCTTGTAGGCATGCTCGCAATTTCTCAAATGGTGTTCCAGAGAAGAATCCCCAGTCCCAAGAACAACGAGTTGAACCCCCAGCCCCATTATAGCCTCCATCTTTTGAAGAACTAAATCTATACCCTTTTGCCAAGTGAGGCGGGTAACCATTCCTAGTACACAGACATTTTCATCCAAGTTCAAACCCAAGGATTTTTGTAGATGTTTTTTGTTCTCAATCTTTTTATCTATGGTTCTAAAACCATAATTTTGAATGATCATTGGGTCAGTTTCTGGGTTATAGAGATCTACATCTATACCATTCACTATACCGTATAAATCCCATTCCCTATGCCTTAAAACTTCCTGCATATTCCTTCCATACTCAGGGGTCAATATTTCTTTAGCATAGGTATGCGAAACCGTATTTATCTTATCTGAAAACACTATCCCAGACTTCATAAATGATATCCCGTCATGAAATCTTAAGGTTCCATTGTTAAAATAAGACATCGGTATTCCCAAACAAGATTCCAACATATCAGGGGCAAAATTACCTTGATAAGCCAAATTGTGTATGGTAAAGACCTGTTTTATACCACTTATCCTATAATTTTGAAAATAATATATTCTAGCTATTGCAGCCATCATACCTGTATGCCAGTCGTGTGAATGTATCAAATCTGGATAATTTCCAGAACTTAAAATCATCTTATAAACCGAGTGAGCAAAAAACGCAAACCTTTCTCCATCGTCATCATAACCGTACAAAGACGACCTCTCAAAATAACCCCTATTTTCTATAAAGTAAAATTTAACCCCATGTAATTCGTGAGAAAACACCCTAACGTATTCATCATATATATTTTCAAACAAATAAAAATCGAATTCTAGGGTTAAATCTCCCATATATCTTCTGATTATATGAGAATACAAGGGTAAGACAACTGAGACTTCATATCCCCTTTCAGCCAGCTTTATAGGCAAGGTCCCCGTCACGTCCGCCAAGCCCCCTGTCTTTATATAGGGCACAGCCTCGGTAGTCACAAATAAAATCTTATCTATCACTTTATCTCCTAAATACGGTCACTTTTGTTTATATACACTATATCGTTATCTGGAGCTATTATCTTATCTATTTTTTCTATGCGAACGTGCTTATCAATTACCACCCTCTTAATAACCTTATTTTTAGCTATCTGAGAATGCGAGAATACTATACAATTTTCTAGCCTAGCGCCCTCAGAGACTATCACGTCACGACCTAGTATCGAATTGTAAACCTCTCCCTTTATTATAGAACCATTGGCAATAAGTGAATTTTTTACAATTGATTTTTCCCCGTATTGACTTGGAGGAGAATCAGATGTCCTTGTAAATACCTGCCACTTTCTGCTAAAAAAGTTTGAAGCGTATACATTTATCATCTTCATACTGTTGTCAAAATAAGACCTGAGGTCAGTTGTCCCAAGAGCTGGTGTCTTAAGTCGATATCCTCTGATGTCTAGGTTTTCAAAACTCTCAGAAATTATATCCTTTAGCCAATAGATTGGGCTTACAGAATTCGCACGTCTTATTAGGTTTATAAATAGAGAACGCTTCATAACATAGGTTTCCATAGAGATATTTCTATTTTTAATCTGCCCCCTATTTACATCCATGCCCACTATTCTTCCACCTTTTAAAATCTTTAGTGTATCACAACCCAAAAAATTATACTTGGCTTCATCGGTCTTTTTGTATACCACAGTTATATCGGCATCGGTTTTTACGTGTTCGTTCACAACCTCTCTAAAGTTTTGAACGTAGGTAAAATGGGATGGTACTATTACTACGTATTCCGCATTTTCTCCAGCTATGTACTGTATATTTTGAAGGTAACTCTGAACATCGGTGTTATATATTGATGAGCTTATCTCCCTTTCCCCAAACATTATCCTAATCCTGCCCTTTTTTGAATTTATATTGTAATGGCGACCTGAACCTATATGTTCGTAAACCGTTCTCGGTCTATTTTTTATGTATACATGGATATTGTCTATTCCCGAATTACTGAGGTTTGATATTGGAAAATCGACCAAATTATACCGTCCCATAAATGAAACCGTGTGTATAGGTCTATATAAGTTTATTCCCTCTATGTTGACATTATCGCCCTCAACTGCTATTATTCCCATCACTCTAGGCATTTATAACACCCCCTCAGTATCCTTTGTAACAAGTAATATAGACGAATCGTCTCCACCCTCAAAGTTTCCAGAATCCAATGTAAGGGAATCCATAACTATGGAATGGTTTACAAGTACTCCAGATTTTACCGTTACTCCCGCTAGAATTACACTATTCTTTACAACAGCTCCTTCTTCAATTACAACCCCATTGAATATGACGCTGTTTTTCACCTCGCCACATATAATGGTACCTTGATTTATCATTGAATTATTTATCTCAGCAGTACCTGAAACGAAGTGTGGAGGTAGAGCTTGGTCCTCAGTATATATCTTCCATCCATCATCTCTGAGGGATATCTTGCTGTATTTATCCAACAAGTCCATATTTGCCTTCCAAAGGCTGTTTATGGTACCTACATCCATCCAATAACCCTTAAAATTATAAGCGATTAGCTTTTTATTTTCTTTGAGTAAGGTAGGTATTATATCTTTCCCAAAATCGTGAGAAGACCTCTTATTTTTCTCATCTTTTATAAGAGCTGCCCTCAAAATCTTCCAATTAAATATATATATCCCCATAGACGCAAGGTTGCTCTTTGGGTTTTTAGGTTTTTCTTGGAACTCGATTATTTCATTATTCTTATCGACGTTCATAATACCGAAGCGGCTTGCCTCTTCCATTGGAACTTCTAAAACGGCAATAGAGACATCAGCCTTAGTTTTTTTGTGTTCATCAAGCATCCAAGAGTAGTCCATCTTATATATATGGTCTCCAGAAAGTATTAAAACGTATTTAGGATTATGTAGATCTATAAAATCTATGTTTTGGGTTATAGCGTCTGCGGTCCCCCTATAGAGCCCGAATCCCTGTTCTTTTTCTCTAGGAGGAAGCACATATATACCAGAATCCTTTGCATCAAGCCCCCACCTTTGGTCTAAAGCTACATATGAATTTAGGAAGATGCTTTCGTATTGCGTTAGAACTCCTACTATGTTAACTCCAGAATTTGCGCAATTGCTTAAGGGGAAGTCTATTATCTTGTATTTTCCGCCAAAACTTATAGCGGGTTTTGCACGCTTTTCGGTAAGGTTCTTGAGCCTTGTCCCCCTTCCGCCTGCGAGTATCATACCCATAATTTCATTTTGTGGCATATGGAAAACCTCCTTCCTGAGCTTTTGATGATGAAAAAATTGAATTTATGCTATATAATTGTTAAATAGAACTACATTTATTATATCATAAAAATATACATTTATAAGGTTTTTTATTTTCTTTACACCCACACGTTTTCGCCTGTTAAACCGCTTTAAAGGAGGCTACAATATGAGGTCAATAAGAAAATTAAGAAGTAATTTATACCAAAAAATAAAGCTCAAAAAAGGCTCCAAATTTTTTATGCCATCTGTATGGATTGATAATTCAAAAGAACCTAGGCAGATATATCCGTACGTGTTGGAAATACTAGATTATATTTTAGAAAAAAATAGAGAAAAAGATGTAGATTTTTCCAAACCCTATTATTCTAAAGTATCCGGAGGAGAAGCGGGCTTTTGGATTAAAAACGCCTTTATTTATTCAATGATGATAAGGTTTTCGTCTGCCTACGACTACGACAACGACGGCTCTTTAAACTCAAGTGACTATAAACTTAAAGAAACTGGAACGTTTTTAAGGTCTATAGCCCTGCTACCCTATCTAAGGTCCATGGGGATAGACACGGTATATATACTGCCAATTATGAAGCACTCCTTCCGCTATAAAAAAGGAAGCGCTGGTTCTTGCTACGCAGTTTCTAACTTCTTTAAACTAGACCCTGAATTAGGAGATCCTATAATGGGGTCTGATTCTTCAGTTGAGCTAGAATTCAAAGCCTTTGTAGAATCCGCACACGCCTTTGGCATAAAGATAATAATAGATATAATTCCAAGGACAAACGCGATAAATTCAGATATGATAGAAGAACATCCAGATTGGTTTTATTGGATAAAAATAAAAGACTTAGAAAACTACAAGTCACCAGAAGTTCCAAATATTAAAAAACCATCTACTGCAACCGAGGCAATTCTCAAAGATGTCTTTGATTCAGATGAAGTTACCTACCACATAATGAAGTTTATGAAAAACCCAAGGGAAGAAAACCCCAAACTCTATGAAACCTGCAAAGATAAGTACGCTGCTTCAAAGGCAAATTATCCTGACTTTTTAAGTGTAATAGAGGCAGAATTTGGTCTCACAGTCGCCCCTGCCTTTAGCGATGTAGTAAACGACAAACAACCTCCTTGGAACGATATAACCTACCTAAGATTATTCCTAGACCACCCAAGGGAAAGTTCTAAGATATTGTCTAAAAAGAAATTAAAGCCAAATCCATACCTCCTATTTGATGTTGCAAAGGCATCGAATTGTCCTGGAAAGGTTCCAAATAAAGAATTATGGGAAACCCTATCTGATATAATACCCCACTACCAAAAAAATTACGGCGTAGACGGGGTTAGGATAGATATGGGGCACGCCCTTCCAAAAGAGCTTTTAGATCTTATTATTAAAAAAACCAAAAATATTGACAAAAATTTTTGCCTAGTGGCAGAGGAATTAAACCCTAAGATGGCTCCCATATCTAAGAACTTAGGCTACCACGCATTAATAGGTGATGGCTTCAACAAACTCAACGACCTTGAAAACAGAGGGTATTTCAAATTCGCAAAAACAGCATATAACCAGCCAATACCAGTACTTGCAAGTTCAGAAACCCACGATACACCTAGAATTGCCTCAAAGAGATTTGGAAAAACAAGAGCTAGGATGATAACCGCTGCATCTCTGTTTATTCCCAATACCATAGCATTTTTAAATAGCGGGCAGGAACTCTTTGAAATCCAACCTATGAACTTAGGCTTAGGTGCAAGTTCAAAAGACCAATTTGTATTAGATAAAAATGACCCATATTACGGAAGGCTAGCGTTGTTTGACTATACTGCACTACATTGGGATAAGGCTCAAAAGTATAATATGATTGAAGACATAGGCTTTTTAGCAAAGTATAGAAAAGCGTATCTAAATTCATCAAAAATAGAAAACGCATTTTATAGGGTAAATGGAAAAAACAATATGGGGGCAGTACATTCTTACATCAAAAAAGATTCTTGCCTCATAGCAGCAGTAAATACAGACCTTAGAAAGGGAGGCTATATAACCCTAGAAAAAAAAGTCTTGCCTAAGATTTTTTGGGATAGCCTCGCCTCAAAGTGTGTATATTCCACAAAGAAAAAGACAAGGCTAATAGCCTTGCACAGGGTTAAAAATGGAATTATGTTTAAGCTAAGCGCAGGAGAATTCGCCTTATTTGAATTCAAAATAAAATAACAAGTTAAAAAAATCAATTATATACAGACTGCCCGTAACGCCTTGGTTCTATTAACTATCATTTCCTTTTTTCCCAAGGGGTTTGCCCAGAACAACTATGCTAACAGGATTTACAGTTAAGCTAGTCACCCTTCCCTCGCTGAGGCCAATTTCTGTGGCGAGGACTTCATAAGGCGAATCAAATTCAAAGGTCTTGGTAAAATTAAAGGGATTAAAAAACACAAGTATTTCGTCAAAACCCGCATATTCAGAGACATCTATAAACTTTAAGAGGAGCATCCCTGAATCTAGGTCTTCAAAGTAAGTGTGTTTTGCAATTTTTGCAGAATCCTTAAACCTGAATACTGGAAGCCACTTTCTGAGATTTATCATATCCTTGGTATACATGAGGACATCTTTAAATTCCGCAGCCCTCTCATAATCTATTTTATTTACCTCATCTGAGGACATATAAGAATTATCTATACCAAACTTTGTCCTACAGAATTCTTGACCCATATGATAAAAGGCAACCCCTTGAGAAAGAGCCAAGGCGCCATTTACAAACTTATGCCGTTTCATCATAAGTTCCTTAGATTCGCCCTTACAGGATTCTTGTATCTTATCCCATAAGGTCATATTATCATGAGCCTCTACATAAGATATGCTCTGCTCAGGCGAATCAAACATCTTAGATCCCATTATTTCTTGGGTATTAGCAACCAGAGAAGCTTTAAACGCATCTCTGTACGAGGAATCTCCAAGGGCGTATCCCCTGGTGTGTTTTCTATCAATACTAGTAGGTCCCTTTACATTGTCCCTATAATAGTCATTAAAATAAGCGATTTTAGGAGTTTGAGATGAATTACTGATGGATGTTTTTTTATTATCATCTAGGTATGTAGGTAAGTTCCAACCTTCTCCATATATCATAATATTTGGGTTTTCTGACCTCAAACGCTTTTCCAATAGGTTCATAGTATCTATATCTATTATTCCCATTAGGTCAAAGCGGAAACCGTCCACGTGATAATGTCTGACATAGTGCAAAACGCTATCTATTATAAACTTTCTAACCATTGGTTTTTCTGTATCTACGTCATTTCCGCAAAAAGAACCATTGCTGGGTATACCAGAAGATGTACGCCTAAAAAACGAATACGGAACAACGGTGTTAAAAGAAGACCTGCCTATATCCGCCATATGGTTGTAAACTACGTCCAAATTTACCCTTATCCCCTGTTCGTGAAAGGAACTGACAAGTTCAGAAAATTCCATAACCCTAGACAAGGGATCATTTGGAGATGTGGAATAGCTGCCCTCTAAAGAATTGTACTGTATTGGGTTATAACCCCAATTATAAAATTTGTCTCTATTTAGATCATCTACGCCAGTAAAATCATTTACAGGCATAAGCTGTATATGGGTAGCACCGAGCGAAGAAAAATAATCAAATCCAGCGGGATGACCTTGGAGGGTCTTTGCCCTGCGCTCCGTCATTCCTAAAAATTGGCGTTTATGTGCAATAGTGGTGTTTTCGTCAGACGAAAAATCCCTTACATTGGCTTCAAATATAATGGCTTCGGTGTAAGAATCAATGGGTTGCAAGAGGTTATCGTGAAAGTCTACTTCTATCTGCTTGTAATCAATTACACTGCTAGCCTTAGCGTTTGCTATAGAACTAAAACCATAAGGATCTAGCGCCTCTACTATATCCCCATTTACATTTAATACATATAGATAGTTCTGACCGTGGAGGTTTTGAGCAATCCTAACCTGCCAAGCCCCTCTTTCAACCCTATTCATAGTAAAAGTCTTCTTTTCTCCAAAGGGGTTTAGAACCAAACTGACAGAGGTCGCCGTAGGCGCCCACAGTACAAACATCGTAACGCCACCAGTTACAGTAGCACCAAAATCTTCCCTGTTGTTAAAAAACATCTCGTTAAATTCTGGCGTCTGCACCACATATCTATGTTGTAGACATACACATAAGCCATGCTCTTCTACAACATCGTAGACCTTACCCATCTCTATCCTGTTAGAATCTAAACGACAGATATACTTCTGCACCGTATGCCTGTTCTCCACACTATCTATCCTGAGCGGAATCCTCATTCCAAAGAGATCCCTTACATAAAACTCCTTGGATTCACCATTATAAAAGTTTTTTGAAACGTATATTGAAATGGTGTTAAAATCATCGCAGTATGCCTGCATTCTATCGTCTGCCATTTTTCCCCTCGCATTAAAGTACCTTGTCTATATGCCAGATATCTTCAACATAGTTTTTGATAGTCCTATCAGATGAAAAATACCCAGATTTTGCGATGTTTATCAAGCAAGATTTTGCCCAAGCATGCCTGTCTTGATACCTTCTCTGAACTTCTTCTTGAGCCTTGCAATACGCCTCAAAATCAGCTAAAACAAAGTATTCGTCATTCTTGTATATAAGTTCGTCGTATATTATGCGGAATTCGTCCCTATTTGGATGCAAAGAACCATCTACAAGGGCAGTGACAGCTTTGTTTAATGCTGGAGACTTTTTCAATTCATCTCTTGCACTATATCCATTGTACATCAGGGCATTTACATCTTCCACCTTAAGCCCGAAGATTATATCGTTTTCATTGCCTACCAGTTGGTGTATCTCTACATTAGCTCCATCAAGGGTTCCTATAGTTATCGCACCATTCATCATAAATTTCATATTACCAGTACCACTAGCCTCTTTACCAGCTGTAGAAATCTGTTCTGATAAATCCGTTGCGTTCATAAGAATCTCAGCCACAGAAACCCTATAATTAGGTATAAAGACAACTTTTATATACTTTTGAATTAGAGGATCAGCTTCTACAATCTCCGAAAGCGTGTTTATAAGTTTTATAACCTGTTTTGCAAACTTATAAGAAGGTGCTGCCTTTGCTGCAAATATAAAGGTTTGATGATGCATATTAAAGTCTGGGTCAGACTTTATCCTCTGAATCAAGTATATGATATGTAGGCACTTGAGAAGCTGTCTCTTATAGGCATGTAGCCTTTTTGCCAGTGTGTCAAAGAGGCTGTTTGGAGATAATTTAATACCTGTTTCCTTTTCAATAAAGTCTATTAGTATCTGTTTTCTCTGAGCCTTTATTTCCAAAAATCTCTCCTGTAAACCCCTTTCGTCTACATGCCCCATCAGCTTTTCTAGCTCTGATGGTTTGTATATGAAATCATCTCCTATGGTATCCTTTAAGCACTGTGTTAGTTGTGGGTTACTGTAAACAAGCCATCTACGATGGGTTATACCATTTGTCTTACTGTTAAATTTTTCAGGATAGAGTTGGAAAAAATTTCTAAATACATTTGTCTTTAATATATCCGTGTGTATTTCGGCAACGCCGTTTACCGAATAAGACGATATTATAGCTAAATTTGCCATATGCACCAGACCATCTTTGATACACGCAGTGTTCTGAGCCATATTCTGGTCATTCGTCTTCATATACACCTTCGCTTTGTGGCGTCTATTTATCTCTTCTATAATCATAAACACCCTAGGAAGAAGTTTTTTGATATATTCAATCGGCCATTTTTCCAAAGCTTCTTCCATTATCGTATGATTGGTGTATGCAAATATTCTACTTACCATGCTCCACGCCTGATCCCATTTATAATGATGCTCATCCATCAATATTCTCATCAGTTCTGGTATTGCAAGGACTGGATGAGTATCATTTAACTGTATTACAACCTTTTCATGTAAGTTGTCTAAGGTGTTATAGTTGGTAATATGGTTTGAAACAATAGCCTGAACCCCAGCAGAAACAAAGAAATACTGTTGTTTTAATCTAAGGTACCTACCCCTTTCAGTAGAATCATCAGGATATACGTTTTGGGTAATTTCTTTTATTTCACTCAAGTATGTTCTTAAATCCTTGTTTGCAGGTATGTCTTCGCAGGGTTCAGAAGTCCAAAGTCTTAAAGTATTGGTCATATCCGTAGCATTTCCGATTATAGGAATGTCACAGGGAACCGCTCTGACGTATTCTGGATCTATATGGTCGTAGTGAATAATCCCTTCCCTATCAGTAGTAATATCTATCTTACCCCAAAACGGCACTTTCACAGAATATTTTGGCTTTTTAATCTCCCAAATATTTCCAAGCTTTAACCACTGGTCCGGCATTTCAACCTGATAACCATCCTGTATCTTTTGTTTAAATAATCCGTATTCATATCTAATTGTATTTCCGTGTCCAGGATAAGACATTGTAGCTAAGGAATCCATAAAACAAGCAGCTAAACGACCTAAGCCCCCATTACCCAAGCCTGGATCTTGCTCTATTTCCTCTAAGTCACTGAGGTTTATACCTAGTTCTTTTAGCCCCTCATTTACAGTATCGTATACCCCTAGGTTCATCAAATTGCTAGTAAGAAGTCTTCCTATGAGAAATTCCATTGAAAAATAATACATTTGCTTTGCCTGAAGCTGTATGACCCTTTCCTTTGAGGTCTTCCAGTTAATGGAAGCATATTGCCTTATCATTTCTCCCAATACCAAATACTGCTCAGTAACGTGAGAGTTTTCCAATGAACGGCCGTACTTTTCAACCACCCTCCTCATAAAATCTTTTTTAAAGTCAAACTTGTTTTTAAACATATCCATCCCCCTAGAGATTTTTAATACTAAATCTATAAAATGTACTCATCAATTTATTAGCCTAGCTAAGCATTTTCCTTAGCCTTATTAATCAAATATATAGCTGAGAAAGGTGCAATCTCAAGCTCTATACTATTTTCAAAACCATGAGAAAAATATTTCATAGAAGGTATCGGCTTAAAATTACACATATTGCAACCCGAATATATGTTTTTTTCGGAATTTAATATCTCTATATATTCTCCCTCAAGTGGAACCCCTATCCTATACTTTGTATAAGAACGGGGCGCCATGTTAAAAATGCAAACTATGTTTTCCTTACCATCTGTGCGATAAAAAGAAAATATCGATTGTCCTGAATTATTTGCGTCAATCCAAGAAAAACCTGATGAATCATAATCCCTTTTATAAAAAGATTTATGGGTCTTATATATACCCGCGACGTCTTTAAAGAACCTCAAAAACGAACTATGTATTGGATAGTCTAACAAATGGAAGGGAACTGAAGATTTTTCACTCCATTCGTCAAAACTAGCTATCTCGTTGCCCATAAAATTAAGTTTTTTGCCTGGGTGAGCGTACATATACGCTATTAAAAGACGCATTTGAGAAAACTTTTCTTCATAACTTCCCCATATTTTATTTATAACCGAGCCCTTCATATGTACGACTTCATCATGACTAAGGGGTAACAAAAACCTTTCAGAATAATAGTACATCATTGAAAAAGTTATTAAATTATGATTTTGAGAGCGCTGGTCTGGACTCAGACTAAAATACTTTAGAGTATCATTCATCCAACCCAGATCCCACTTATAATCAAAACCCAAACCATCTTCAAATGTTGGTTTTGTGACCCTTGAATAGTCACTGGAATCTTCCGCTATAAGCATGGCAGACCTTATATTTTTTGATAAGAGGTGATTAGAACGCTTAAAAAAGTTTATAGCTCCTCCGTTTTCTCCCCTATTTTTATCTCCCCCCCAATATATCAAATGTGCTACAGCATCAAAGCGAAGACCATCAATGTGGTATTCCTTTAACCAAAAAGCAAATGATGATATCAGAAATGACCTAACACTATCATCCCAGAGGTTAAAATTTAAAGTTCCCCAATAATTTTCTGCATCTTCCGGCTTAGGGTATTCGTAAACTGCCTCACCATCAAACATAGCAAGTCCATGTTCATCCTTTACAAAGTGTGCTGGAACAACGTCCAATATAACCCCAATCTTAGCCCTATGGAAGGAATCTATAAGGTATTTTAAGTCATTGGGAGTACCATACCTGGATGTTGGAGAATAGTAACCAGTAGCCTGGTAACCCCAAGAACCGTCAAAGGGGTGTTCATTGACCGGCATAAGTTCTATGTGAGTAAATCCATTATTTTTAACGTAAGGAACTAGCTGTTTTACCCAAGATTCTACCGTTAGCCATTCTCCAGTCTTTAAATCTCTACGCCAGCTGCCTAGATGACATTCATATATATTAAGGGGCTTATATATGTTTTTAGTCCTACCCCTCATCCAAGAAATGTCATTCCATTTATAAGATTTAATATCAAATACAATTGAAGAGGTTTTTGGCCTTAGTTCGCTATAAAAGGCAAAGGGGTCAGATTTTATAATCCATTCTCCATTCGGTTTTTGTATTCTGAACTTGTATAGGTCCCACTCTTTTACATCATCTGTAAAAATTTCCCAAATACCAGAATCCGAGATCTTTTTGAAAGAGTGATCAGACCCGTCCCAGTTATTGAAATCCCCCACTAATTCAAGTGATAGAGCATGAGGAGCATAGCAGGCAAAGCGGTACATTTTTTTGCCGCGTCTTCTTATTTGATGCGCCCCAAAATATTTATAGGCGCTCACGCAACTCCCTTCAAAGAAATTCTTAAGCAACTTATTCATCTTATTCCCCCTATTTCACACACTATCATTCTACATAAAAAAAGGAGTCTGTACAACAAATAAAAATAAAACCCCCACAAGAATCACTTAATCCTGTAGGGGTATAAGATCTTAATTTAACTTTTCTTTGGGTTCCGTTGGTTTTAAAGGTTTTAACTTGGGCTTTGGCAAAGCACCATATATAGCTTTGGTTGGACACTTTTTAACGCAAGCCATACATTTTTTACACTTGTCATAATCAACAACAGCCTTGTTATTTATTACGTGTATCGCGTCAAACTTACATGCCTTTTCACACATACCACAAGCTATGCAGGCAACAGAACAGTTTTTCTTTACAAAACCGCCCCTTTCAACGTTGTTGCAGTTTACTATTACACGCTGTCCGTAATCTACCAATGTTATTACGTTTTTAGGACATGCCTCTATACATATTCCGCAGGCAACACACTTATCTTGGTCTACCTCTGCTATACCAGCATCATTTATATGTATTGCATCAAAGGGACAAAGCCTCTCGCAAGTTCCAAATCCCATACATCCAAACTTACAAGCCTTTTCGCCACCCAACACTATGTTAGCAGCCCTACAGTCTCTTATGCCATTGTAGTAGGCGTCGTTCTTAGCTATAGGATTAGCACCTTTACAGATTACGTGGGCAACCTTCTTAACACCACTACTAGCTTCCATACCCATTATTGCAGCTACTTTTGCAGCTACATCAGCACCACCTACTGGGCAGCCATTCACCTTTGCCTCGCCTCTAACTACAGCATTTGCAAAACCGTCACACCCTGGATATCCACAACCACCGCAGTTAGCCAAGGGTAAAACCTGTTTTATTTCAATAACCCTTGGATCAACCTCTACTGCAAATTTTTGAGAAGCATACCCCAGTATAGCGGCAAATACAAATCCCATTCCGGCGAGACTGGCTGTTGCTATCATTATATTTTGATAATCCATTTTCGCCTCCTATACCAAGCCCTGAAAGCCCATGAAGGCAATTGACATCAGGCTTGCTGTTATTAAAGCAATCGGGAAACCTACGAAGGCTTCTGGAACGTCCGCAATCTCAAGTTTTTCCCTTATGCTAGCAAAAAGAACAATCGCAAGGGTAAAACCAAGTGCAGCACCTACTGAGTGAACTATAGTTTCAACTATACCGTATCCCCTTGATACGTTCATTATTGCAAGACCTAGAACCGCACAGTTAGTAGTTATAAGAGGTAGGAATACACCAAGCGCTCCGTATAATGCAGGAGAAGCTTTTTGTAGAAATATCTCAACAAACTGAACTAGAGATGCAATTACTAGGATAAAAGCTATTGTCTGTAGATACTCTAAACCCAATGGATTTAGAATATAAACCTGAACCAACCATGTAATTATTCCCGCAAGGGTCATTACAAAGGTAACAGCCATTCCCATCCCCATAGCAGTTTCTACTTTTTTGGAAATACCTAGAAAAGGGCAGATTCCCAAAAACTGGTTGAGGACGAAGTTATTTACGAGTATTGAACCAACCAATATCACAAATAATACTTTAAAATCCATTATCTAAACCCCCTTTTCCAAATTTTCTTCTTTAGGGGAAGCAGGTGTTTCTTCCTTAACCTCAGCTTCACCTTGCTTTTCAGCTTTTTCTTCAACTGGAGCCTCAGCTTCAGTTTCTGGAGTAGGCTCTTCTTCAGCTTTTGTAGCAGGCTCTTCAGAAACTTTTGGTTTAGGTTCTTCAGAAACAGCCTTTTCTTCAGCTTCCTTAGCAGCCTTCTCTGCCGCCTCTTTAGCAGCCTTTTCAGCAGCTTTCTTCGCCTCTCTAGCCTTTCTCTTTTCTTCTTTTTCCTTTTCTATTCTCTCAGCTTCCCTAGCCTCTTCTTCGAGCCTAGCCTTTTTTTCAGCCATTTCGATAGCTCTTTGCTTCTTCTTTTTTGAAATTCCAACTTGGTTGTACATAGCTAGTAGGATTGCCAGTGTCAAAAAGGCACCTGGAGGCTGGATCATCATGAGCATTGGTTCCGCAGTTTGAACAGACTGTGCTAGCTGATCGCCACTCATAAAGAACGAAAATACGTGGTTACCAAAGAGCGAAAATCCACCTAATAGCTCCCTAACCGTTCCTAGTATTGTAAGAGATAAGGTAAATCCAAGTCCCATGCCTATCCCGTCAAAGGCTGAATCTAAAACGTTGTTTGTAAAAGCAAATGCCTCTGCCCTTGCAAGTATTATACAGTTAACAACTATTAGCGGTATGAAAAGTCCCAACGATTCGTAAAGTGGTGGAACATAGGCTTCCATAAGCATACCAACTATCGTAACAGCTGTAGCTATAACAACTATAAAGGATGGTATCCTAATCTTTTCTGGAATTACCTTCCTGAGCAAGGATATAACTACGTTTGACATAATCAAAACAGATGTTGTGGCAATACCCATACCAAACCCGTTTATAGCAGAAGTGGTTACAGCAAGAGTTGGGCACATTCCCAATAGTTGAACAAAGGTGGGGTTTTCTTTAAGAATACCATTTGTAAGATTTTTAATATTCATTTATGCTCCCTCCTTAATTTCCCTGTATTATCGGCAGTATTGCACCAGAGGCATTTACACCACTTGTAACAGCTACCGAAGTTATAGTTGCTGCCGATATAGCCTTTATTTCAGTATCTGAAGCTGATTCTTTGTTTACAGCAACAGTTTCAGCGTTCTTTCCATCGTATTGAGAATAAAAGCTCTCTTC